>Ga0299912_10000002_pt1:482500-551247 | contig 551247 bp, 527 predicted proteins | sample RVTome_2_FD_207667 | JGI IMG/M metagenome (GOLD analysis project Ga0299912, IMG submission 207667) | Soil microbial communities from uranium-contaminated site in the Upper Colorado River Basin, Wyoming, United States - RVT95D214 (version 2) ... | reverse complement strand
TTGCCCCCACCCCCCCCCCCGCCGCTGCGCGGTCGCCCGGGAAAGCCCTCCGGCGGCGTTGCGCCGCTTGTGCGGGCAGACCAGCCCGCCCTGCGCGCCGCGCCTTGCCGGCGAACTTTCCCGGGCGATCCTGGCCTAAGGGGTCTATGGGTACACGCCCTAGTATAATCGCGACGAGAATCGATCAGGGAGAGCTTGCATGTCCGACAACCCGTGGCCGAACGGCGTGCCCGAGATCATGCCGGCCGAGGACCGGGCCGAGATCGAGGAGCTGTTCGCCCGCTATGCCTGGGGCATCGACCTGGCCGACGAGGAACAGGCGATCGCCACTTTCGCCGAGGACGCCGAGTTCGACCACTTGTGGCAGGGCAAGGTCAAAGGCCACGCGGCGATCCGCGAGAACCTGCGCAAGCTGTGGTACGACCGACAACACTGGTGGTACGGCCGCCAGCACCTGATGAACCACTTCATCATGGACCCGCTGCCCGAAGGCGCGCGGGTGCGCTGCTTCTTCCAGATCATCCAGTGGAACGCCGACTATAACACCAACTTCGTGTTCGGCATCGGCACCCGCGACGACCGGCTGGTCAGGCGGAACGGCCGCTGGAAGTTCTACCGCCTGACCGTCAACGCCTGGACCGCGGTCGACCAGGTCCCGTGGAAAGGCGAACGCACCCTGCCGCAGCGCCCGCCGTACAAGAGCCCGCCTGCCGATACGCGGCCGTTCGATGAGCAGACGGGGGATGGGTGGTAGGGGGTTGTCTTAAATTTGGGAGTTGTTGCGCACATCAGCGGGCTTTCAAGAGTACGCGCGCCAAATCGCTTTAACTAATCCCATCAAAGGCAGCGACATCCCGCCTAACCACAGCCCTATGCTGGCTGACATGCTCCATTCCGCCCAACGCGACCGCCGATAGAGCGGACTCGAGGTGATCTCCTTCGTCAGCTGCTCCCTCAGCAACGCATCCTGCCGCTCGTTGTAGGGGCCATCATAAAGCGCCTTAGTAATCTGCGCTGTCGATCGTCGCGGCAGCTGATCGGCGATTCGATAGTTGCTCTCGACAGCCTCGGCCCAAATTGACACCGCCCCTGCGACGATGCCCAACAGGAAGAACACTGCCGAAGCCAGCAAGTTCACACGTGCACCGAACGCCGTCTCGACCAGTTCCGGCTGACCCAAAGCGGAGAGTAATCCCACTAGGCCCGCGCTGTTCAGCGTCAGTATCCCGAACCGCGCCTTCTCGTTCAGTCTCGTTCGCTGCTCGATAAGCAATGCATATTCCCGCTCAGCCATATCGAAGTCGATGTCGGCCATCGAGGCTGCGTCCGGCATGATCTCTCTGACCTTGGGCGGCTTTTCGTTCATGCGGGAGCTATAGCCCGTCCGCGGCCTTCCTGCCACCTGCGGGAATTCCGGTGACCCGTGAAACAACCCTGAAATCCCCCCTCCCCGCGGGGTGGGGTTGGGGGGGGGGGAGCGCGACTGCAGGTCGCGCGTCCGGGCCATCGGCGTGGCACACCCCCACCCAACCCTCCCCCTCAAGGGGGAGGGCTCTTGCATCGCTGATCAAGGGCGATTCCGCGCCAACGCGATCTCTTCGACGATCCGCTGCAGCACGCCATCGGTGTTGCCCAGGACGTGGTGGTTCCAGAAGCGGATCACGCGGTAGCCGTGCGCTTCGATGATCCGCGTGCGCTCGTCGTCAGCCGGGCTGTCGGAATGTTGACCGCCGTCCAGCTCGATGGCCAGCTTCAGCCGGCGGCAGGCGAAATCCACGACATGGCTGCCGATCCCGAACTGGCGGGTGAATTGCACGCCGAGCTGGCGAGCGCGCAGGTGCGTCCATAGGCGCTTTTCAGCATCCGTCGGATCGCTTCGGAGCTTGCGCGCGATTGGAGTCAGTCGTCTCCCGGTCACCGTCGGAGCACCCCCACCCAACCCTCCCCCTCAAGGGGGAGGGCTTCTTGGACAATGACAGTGACAGCGGCAATAAGCCCTCTCACTCCCCCCGCCCAACCGCCCCGCCCCGCCTCAGCCACGTCAGCAGGAACGGCTTGAGAACCTCGGACACGGCGTTGGGGGTCTCGATGTCGATGCTCCGGCGGTGGAACTGCCAGTAGATCACCACGCTGAGCGCCGCGGCGTAGAAGCACCAGACCGAGGCGAAGGCGTATTCCTTGACCACCTGCGCGATCGTCAGCCCGACGACGTTGAGCACGCCGTACCACCTGACCACGCGATGGGTCGAGAGCAGCAGTGCGCCGCAGGTGGCGAGGATGTACAGGACCGATATCCAGTAATTGCCGGTCAGCGGATTGCGGTAGGCGATCGAGTGATGTTCGGCGAACACCCGGCTCTCGAAGGACACCAGCCCGTAGACGTCCCACGCGCTCACCAGCGCGCCGAGGGCCGTCAGGGCGAGGATCGCGCGGCGGCGCCGGCCGGGCGGTTCCATCAGCGCCACCGCAGCCGGCATCAGCAGCGGCAGCACGCCCATCGCATAGAGCATGAACAGGAACGCGACATGGTCGAGCGCAACCGGCCCGATCCGCCCTTCGAGGCCGAGCCAGACCATGCCTTCGGTGAACTGGTGCAGCGCGAACAGCAGCGGCACGCTGGCGAACAGCAGCGTGCGCGGCTCGCGCACGTGCCGCAGCGTCGCCACGCCGACCGCGCCGATCGCGCCGGCGGCGATGAAGCTGGCAGTGGCCGAAAAGCACATGGCGGTCTCGCTGTCACAAGGGCGGGGAACCCTTTTGCAGCGCTTGCCCCGATATGGCCAGCGATGCGTGGGGGAGGGGCGGGCGTCACCGTGTCGAGCGCTGCAATCCTCCCTGTGAGCGAAGCTCATGGGGAGGGGGACCGCGGCGGCGCAGCCGCCGGGGTGGAGGGGCGGGGCGCGCACTGGCCCCTCTGTCACCGCTCGCTGGCGCGAGCGGCGCCACCTCCCCATCCGGCCGGGCCGGACAGGGAGGATTTGGGTCGCCCCTCAGGCCGCGCGGACGTGCTGGAGGAACTCGTCGGACTGCGTCTTGAGCGCGGCGGCCTGGCGTTCGAGCTCGGTCGAGCTGGTCAGCACCTGGCTGGCGGCGCTGCCGGTGGCGAGCGAAGTGTCGCGCACCTGGGTGATGTTCGAGGTCACTTCCTCGGCGCTGCGCGCGGCGAGGTCGATCGAACGGGCCAGGTCCTGGCCGGCGACCGATTGCTGGTCGACCGCGGCGGCGATCGAAACGGCAGTGGTTTCGAGCTGCTTGATCTGCTCGGCGATTTTGCGCAGCGCGTCGACGCTGGCGGAAGTCGTTTCCTGCATCGCGCGGATCTGCCCGGCGACCTGCTCGGTCGCCTTGCCGGTCTGCGTCGCCAGTTCCTTGACCTCGGTCGCCACCACCGCAAAGCCGCGGCCGGCCTCGCCGCCGCGCGCCGCTTCGATCGAGGCGTTGAGCGCGAGCAGGTTGGTGCGCTGGGCGATGGTCGAGATCATCTCGACGATCTGGCCGACTTGGCTGGCCGAATCCGACAGCTCGGAAATGGTCGAGTCCGCATCGACCGCCGCGTTGCTGGCCTTGCGCGCCAGTTCGGCGCTGGTCGAGGCCTGGCGGCTGATCTCGCCGATCGACATGGCGAACTCGTCGCTCGCGGCGGCCGCCGCGGTAACCCCGGCGGTGGCTTCGGCGAGCGATTGAGAAACGCGCGACGACTGGTTGGCCGACTGCTCGGCGCATGCCGCCATCGCGGTGGCGGTCGCCTGGAGTTCGCTCGAAGCGGATGCCACGCTGCCGACGATCTCGCTGACGTTGCGTTCGAACCGGTCGGTCAGCTGGCGCAGCGTCGCGAAGTGGCTCTCGCGATCGGCGTCGGTCTGGTCACGCAGCTTCTGGAACTTGAATGCCGCCTTCTTGATCGTCAGCAGCGCGCGGGCGATGTCGCCGATCTCGTCGTAGCGGTGCGCATTCTCGATCTCGACGTCGTGGTTGCCGTCGGCCAGCGCAATGGCGCTCTCGCTGGCGCTCTGCAGCGGCAGGACGATGTCGCGCTGGATCAGCGTCCGCGCGATCCAGGCGACGCCCGCGGCACCGGCGGTCAGGGCGGCCAGGACGGCGAAGACCCAGCCGGGTACGTCGCCGACGATCGTCAGCACGGCCCCCGCCAGCAGGCCGTTGCCGACTGCCAGGAAGGTCTGTGCGGTGATCACCGTGCGCATGCGCTGGGCGATGGTGCCGGTGCCGAAATAGGCGGTACTGGCGGCGCTCGCGCGCGACCGGTCGATCGCGCGGCGCTCGGCGCGGTCGCGTTCCAGGTCGTCGAGTTCGGGCACTTCAGGCGTGTGCGACATGTCCATGGCAGTCGTCTCCAAAATCCGTATTTGCGTCGGTTTTCTTGGTCAGATGGCGAGTAATTTCATCAGCGGGGATGGCCTTGTAATAGAGCCAGCCCTGCATCTGGTCGCAGCCCGCGGTACGGGCGAGTGCGGCCTGCGCTGCAGTCTCTACACCCTCAGCGGTTACGAACATGTTCATGGCCCGGGCGACGGCGATGCTCGAAACCATCATCGCGCGGCTGCCCTCGTCGTCGGCCGCTTCGACGATCAGCGAGCGGTCGATCTTGAGCTTTTCGAAGCGGAACTTCCGCAGGAAGCCGATCGAGGCATAGCCGGTGCCGAAATCGTCGAGCGAGATGCCGACGCCGAAGCCCCGGATCACGTCGAGCGCACGGCCGGCGATGACCGGGTCGCCGATAAGGTAGGTCTCCGTGATTTCCAGCTCGAGGCGCTCGGGGGGAAACTCGGTCTCCTCGAGGATATGGCCGAGCTGGACCGGGAAGTCCGGGTTCCGCAGCTGTGCCGGCGAAACGTTGACCGAAAGCTTGATCCCTTCCCAGGGCAGCGCGTCGGTGCAGGCCTGGCGCAGCACCCAGCGCCCGATCGGGTTGATCAAGCCGGTTTCCTCGGCGACCGGGATGAAGACGGCCGGGCTGACCGCCGTGCCGTCGGGCCGCTGCCAGCGAAGCAGCGCCTCGGCGGCGACGATCTCCCCGCTCGTCGCATCGACCAGCGGCTGGTAGTTGAGGCAAAACTCGTCGTTGGCGATCGCCTGCCGCAAGTCCGTTTCGACCTTTTGCGAAACTTCGCGCTTGCGGTCGAATTCGTGGTTGAACCAGGTGCAGCGCATCTTGCCGCCGGTCTTGGAGGCATACATCGCCACATCCGACTGGCGCAGCAGGTCCGATGAAGAGGCTTTCACGTCGCGGGGGCTGCGCGACAGCCCGACGCTGGCGCCGATGCTCAACTGGCGCTCGTCGATGCCGATCGGCTTGGCCAGCCGTTCCAGCAGGCGGCGGCACAGGCCTTCGAGGATATTGCCCGCGATCGGCCCGATCACCACGATGGCGAATTCGTCGCCGCCCAGGCGGTAGGCACGCGCTTCGTCGGTGCACAGCTCGGACAGCAGCACGGCACATTCCTTGATCAGCTTGTCGCCGACGAAATGGCCGTAATGATCGTTGACCGACTTGAAGCCGTCGAGGTCGATCAGCGCCAGGGCGACTTCGTCGCCGGCGTGGGCCAGGCGGACGATGTCGTGGTGCAGTGCCCGGCGGTTGGGCAGGCCGCTCAGGCTGTCGGTGAGCCCGAGCAATTCGAGATTGTCGATGCTGGAGAGCCCGATACGCACGAAGACCAGCGTGGCCGCGGCGTAAACGGCGAGGCCGATGCCCAGGGTGCGCAAGCCGGTCGGGGCGGTGATGGATCCGCGCGCCGCAAGGTAGGCGATCAGCCCGGCAACGATCGCCGTCAGCACGACGATCGGCGCGAACACCAGCACCCTGGGCGACAGATGGTCCTTGCTGAACGTGGCTATCACGCGACCTCCCCCTTATGGCCGCAATAGAGGGGAACAACTTAAATAAGGCTTAAGCGGGAATTTACCCTGTTCAGGCGGCATCGGCGCGGCCTTGCGGGCGGGGCGCGGCGAGCGGCTCGTAGAGCGCGTAGCGCTCCTCGCTGGGACGGAAGAAGTCGCCCTTTTCAAGCACGGTCTCGCCGCCGCCCAGCAGCAGCTTGCCGTCGGGCGCCAGCGCATCGCACAGCCGCCCGAAGGCGCGCACACGGACCTGGCTGTCGAAATAGATCAGGACATTGCGGCACAGGATAAGGTCGAACTTCCCCGGGTAGGGTGCCGGGTGCAGCAGGTTGTGCACTTCGTAGCGGACCATGCTGCGCAGGTTGTCGCGGGCCTTCCAGCCATTGGGCGTTTCGGCGAAGTAACCAAGCATCTGGCCGACGCCGAGACCGCGCTGGATCTGGAAATTGGAATAAGTGGCCCCGCAGGCGAAATCGACCATCGTGGCCGAGACGTCGGTGCCGAGGATTTCGATCGACCAGCCGTCCCAGCGCGACTGCTGTTCGGCGAAGGTCATGGCGACCGACAGCGTTTCCTGCCCGCTCGAGCAGCCGACGCACCACACCGACAGTTTCTTTTCCTTGGCCCGCTTGGCGGCGAGGTCGGGCAGGACCGATTGGGCCAGGTAATCGAAGATCTGCCGGTCGCGGAAGAAATAGGTCTCGTTGTTGAGCAGCGCCTCGACCACGTCCTGCGCAAGCGAGGATTCGTCGGGCTGGGTCAGCAGGACGACGAGGTCCTGGTTGCTTGAGATGCCGCGATCGCGAAACAGCCCGGCAAGCGCCGGCGCGATCCGCCAGCGGCGATCTTCGGTAAGCTTCTGTCCGGTCCGCGCTTCGAGCAGTCCGGCGATGATCCCGATCGCGATATCATCGGGGTCCATCAGCTGCTCCGCGGGGCGGCAGCCGATGCGATGCGCCCGGCGATGTCGAGCGGATGCAGGATGGCCGAAGCGAGTCCGGCGCGGGCGATCGATCCCGGCATTCCCCAGACCGCCGAAGTGGCTTCGTTCTGGACCAGGATCGTCCCGCCGGCGCGGGCGATCTGGTGCGCGCCCTCCGTGCCGTCGCGGCCCATGCCGGTCAGGACCACGCCGAGCGCGGCGGCGCCGTAGGCCTCGGCAATCGAGGCGAACATCGGATCGACCGAGGGCATGCAACCGCTCACGGCCGGCGTGCGATCGAGTTTGACGACCGGGCCCGAGGCCTTCCTCGTCACGGTGAGATGGCTGTCGCCCGGAGCGATCAGGATAACGTCGGGCATGAGCGGCATGCCGTCCGCGGCGGCGATCGCCTTGCGGCCGGAAAGTTCCTGCAATTGCTGTGCGAACGCCGGGATGAATGAAACCGGCAGGTGCTGGGTAATCAGGATCGGGACGCCGACGCTTGCGGTCAGCGCGCCGAACAGCTGGCCGATCGAATGGATGCCGCCGGTCGAGGCGCCGATCGCGACGATCCCGGCCCGCTCGCGCGACGGGCTGCGAAGAACCGGCGCGGGTGCGCCGGCGCCGTCCGCCGGCACCGCGCGACGAAGCGGACGCCGGCCCAGGGCGCGGATCTTGGCGAGGAGCTTTTCCTTGTACGAAAGGTCGAAGCCGCCGGACGCGGGCTTCTGCAGGGTGTCGGCAGCGCCCAGCGCGAGCGCCTCGACCGTCTGCTCGGCGCCGTCGGCCGTCAGGCTCGAGACGACCATGATCTTGGCTTCGCTCGCGCGCTCGATCAATTGCGGCAGGGCCCCGAGGCCGCCCATTCCCGGCATTTCGAGATCGAGCAGGATCACGTCGACCCGCTGGCTTGCCAGCAGGGTCAGCGCGTCTTCGGCGGTCGATACGGCCGCGGCGAGTTCAAGGTCCGGTTCCTGGTCGACCAGGCGCGAGAATGCCGCCCGCACGATCAGCGAATCGTCGACCACCATAACCCGAATGCAGCGGCCGCGTTGCAGCGCGGGCCCCGACCCCGGGGCGCCTACCGGTGAAGGAAAACCCAATGTCCGGTCCTCAGGCGGCGCCGACCAGCTGCAACTTTATCTGCAGGGTATCATGGTCGAACGGTTTCATCACATATTCGTCGGCGCCCGCGTCGATCGCCTCGCGGATGTGGGCCACGTCGTTTTCCGTCGTGCAGAAGACGACCTTGGACCGGTTTCCGTCAGGCCGCTCGCGCAGCTTGGTGAGGAATTCGATGCCGCTCATCACGGGCATGTTCCAGTCGAGCAGGATCACGTCGGGCATCGCCACGTCGCACTTGGCGAGCGCTTCCATGCCGTCCGCGGCTTCATCGACCGCGAATCCGAGGGTTTCGACGATATGGCGCGAGACTTTGCGGATCACTCGCGAATCGTCGACGATCAAGCAGCTCTTCATATCTTGCGACTTTCTTGTGTTCTGTTGAACCTTAGCGAGGCCGGGCAAATATTTCGTTTACGCCGCCCGCGGCCTTTCGGGGCCGGCGACCAGCTGGGCCGGATCGACCATCAAGGCGGGACCGGACGACGTTTCCACCATCCCGAGCGAGGCGCGGGACCAGCCGGGAAGCAGGTCGGCGCGGATTTCGCCGGGATCGGCATCGAGCGGCACGACTTCCTCGACCCGGTCGACCAGCAGTGCATAGAGGAACTCGTCGATCTCGACGACGACCGCCAGCGTTTCGGCGGTCTCCTCGGCGGCGGGCAGTTCCAGCGAACGGCGGCAATCGATCACCGTCATCGCCCGGCTGCGAAGCGCGGCAAGGCCCCTGACGTGCGGCGGGGCGCGCGGCACCGGGGTGATGGTTTCGAGCTCGACCACCGAGCGGATGGTGTCCGAAGCGATCGCGGCCCATTCGCCGCCGATCTCGACCAGCAGGAGCGAACGATCCATCCTCAGCCCTCCACGCCCGAAAAGGCCGCCGGGTCGCTCAACAGCGTCTTGCCATCGAACAATTCGACCGGGCGCCCGCCGATCAGCGCCAGGCGCTGGCCGCGGCGACCGCGTCCCTTGACGACCTCGGCCGGGTCGAATTCGCAAAGATCGACGATCTCGGCATAGGCATAGGCGATTTCGGTTTCGCCTTCGCCGACCCGGAACAGGTTGATCTCCTCGCCCACGGGCCCCGAGCCGCCGAGCCCGGCGAGCGGCATGATGCGGCCTTCGATGACGATCTGCGAAGCCCCGTCGGTTCCGGTGCGCAGCGAATCCGCCGGCAATTTCTCGATGCGGCGGACCGAATCCATCTCGACCGCGCGTTCGTTGCCGTCGAAGCCGCGGAACAGGAGCGCCGGCAGCATCTCGCGCTCCTCGACCTGTTCGTGGGCGCGCACCTTGCGCAAGGTGCGGTCCTTGACCTCGCGGATCATCCCGGCCGCGCGGGCAACGCCCGAAACGTCGAGCATCGGCACCGGGCTGCCGTCGTCGAGCTGGGTCGTCCCGACATAGAAGCCGCAGGCCATGAGCACCGGCGCGATCGGCTTGACCACCAGCTCTTCATGGTTGTGGATCGCATCCACGGCGAGGCCGAAGACGTCGCCGCCGACGAGCCGGATAAGGACGTAAAGCCGCGCTTCGGGCGGGCAAGTCGATTCCAGCTCGAGGATCTCGTCGAGGCCGACGCAGGCGATGCGCTGGCCGCGCAGGGTGATGAACTGGCGCCCGCCGACCTGCGCGCTGTCCATTTCCTCGCCGGAAGAGCGGACGATTTCCTCGACGTAGGAGCGCGGGATGGCGAAGACCTGCCGGCCGACGCCGATCGTCAGCGAAGGCACGATGCTGAGCGTGAGCGGCACGTTGAGCATCATGCGCGTGCCCGCGCCGGGAGTGCTGTCGATCAGCAGCGAACCGCCGATCTTCTCGATGTTGGCGCGAACCACGTCCATGCCGACGCCCCGGCCCGAGATCGCGGTCACTTCAGTGGCGGTGGACAGGCCCGGCTCGCAGATGAGCGCGTTGCGTTCGCGCGCCGACAGCAACCTGGCTTCTTCGGCAGTGAGCACGCCTGCGGCAATGGCCTTTTCGACCAGCTTGTCGCCGTCGATGCCCTTGCCGTCGTCGACGATGCCGATGCGGATCTCGCTGCCGGTCTGGCGGGCCGAAATCTGCAGCAGGCCGATCTCGCGCTTGCCCAGGGCCTGGCGTTCGGCGGGCGTCTCGATGCCGTGGTCGAGCGCGTTGCGGATGAGATGGACCAGCGGATCGCGGACCACCTCGATCATCTCGCGGTCGATCTCCACCTCGCCGCTTTCGACTTCCACCATGACCTGCTTGCAGAGGTCGTGCGACAAGTCGCGCACCATGCGCGGGAAGCCGGAAAACAGCGTGTCGATCCGCTGCATGCGGATGCGGGTGATCGCTTCCCGCAAGTCGGCGAGGATCGCGGACAGGCGGTTGAACGGCGCTTCCAGGCCGGTCTCGCCTTCGTGCTGCATCAGCCGGCGCGAAAGGTCGTTGCGGGCCACGGCCATGTCGGAGACGCCGCTCATGACCCGGTCGAGCAGTTCGACCGGCAGGCGGATGGTTCGCGGGGTGGCGGCCTTGCGCGCCTGCGCCTTCGAAGGCGTCGCGACGTTCGAGGCGGGGGCGCCATCGTTCGCTTCGCCATCGAGCGCGGCGATCAGCGGCGCGTCATCGGTTTCGGGCAGTTCGCGGCCCTCGCCGATCGCGTCGACGATTTCGGCGATCCGATCGATAACGGCGAGCACCGCGCTGACCAACCCCTGATCGGCCTTGCGGCGATCGGAGCGCACGTCGGCCAGCGCGTCTTCCGCGGCGTGGCTCAACGCCTCGAGCCGCGGGAACTCGAAGAAGCCGCAATTGCCCTTCACGGTGTGCACGAAGCGGAAGATCGCATCCAGGCGCGCGCGATCGCCGGGATCGTTCTCCCAGGCGACGATCTCGCCCGACAATGCCTCGAGCATGTCGCGCGATTCCGCTATGAATTCACCAAGCAGGTCGTCCATCAGGTCAGCCCCCGTCGGGGCGCCTTATTGCTGACAGATGGTTAAGCCCTCGTTACGGACAAGGACCGGGAAATGCGCCGGGGCATTGCCAGGAAGGCGATGGACACGCCGTCGGCCGCGATTATTGCGCCTGCGGGGCCGGCGAAGGCTGCTCCAGTTTCTCGATGCCCAGCAACTTGAGCGCCATTCGCTCGTACACGGGCTCGACCACGCCGCGCCGGACCTTGTGCAGGAACAGTTTCTCGAACGCGACCTTGGCGAAGTGGACCCATTTGCCCTGGCTCGACCAGTTGACGTTTCGCGGCGGGATCTGCGGCTGGGCCACGAAGGCCACGCCATCGTCGCCGAAGTCGGCGAGGCAAACGGCGTTCCAGGTCGCCTTGTGGCTCGGCTCGCGCCCGGCGAGCCGGTCGGCGAGGTTGCCCGAGATCGCCGCGGACATGCTTTCGATCATGAAGCCGGTCTTGGGCACCCCGACCGGGAGCAGGGTCGGGCCGACCGGGGGGATGGCGATGCACACGCCGAGCGCGAACACGTTGGGAAAGGCGGAATTGCGCTGGAACTCGTCGACGAGCACGAAGCCGCGCGGGTTCACCAGTCCCTCGATGCCCTGCAATGCCGGCACGCCGCGAAACGCGGGCAGCAGCATGGCGTAGCTGAACGGAAGCTCGTGCGCCTTCGCGCTCCCGTCGGGGTGCATTTCCTCGAGCGCGATCTTGCCTTGCTCGACCTTGGTCACCCTGGCGTTGGTGATCCACTTGATGTGCCGGTTGCGCATCTCGCTCTCGAGCATGGACTTGGTATCGCCGACACCGTCCAGCCCGAGATGGCCGATATAGGGTTCGGGCGTGACGAAGGTCATCGGGACCTTGTGGCGCAGCTTGCGCCGGCGCAGCTCGGTGTCGAGGATCATCGCGAATTCGTACGCCGGTCCGAAGCACGAGGCGCCTTGCACCGCGCCGACCACGATCGGCCCGGGACTGGCGCAGAAGCGTTCGAACGCTTCGGCGGCGGCCTCGGCGTGCTTGGTCTGGCAGATCGATACCGTGTGCGCCTGCGGGCCGAAGCCCTCGATTTCGTCGAACGCAAGGTCGGGCCCGGTCGCGATGACGAGATAGTCGTATCGCACTTCCGAACCGTCGGCGAATTCGATCCGGCTTTCGGCCGGGACGACATGCTTCGCGGCGACCGCGGAGAAGGCGATGCCCTTGCGCGCCATGGCTTGGGCAAGATCGACCTGGATCGCTTCGGGCTTGCGCCAGCCGACCGCGACCCAGGGATTGGAAGGAATGAACGAAAAGCGGGGGCTGTCGGAAACGAGCCGGATTTCGGCGGCGTCCTTCAACTGCTCGCGAAGCTGGTAGGCAGCGATGGTGCCGCCAAGGCCACCGCCCAATACCACGACTATCGGCTTCTTGAGGCTCGTCATCGGCATTCTCCAGCGTAAACCTGACAGATTATCGTCCGCCGCCCGGGCCGGCTGCCATCCGCAATTGTCCGAGGGAAGGCGGCTTTCCGGCGCAAAACCGAACGGCTGTTCCGGCACCCGGTCGAGCCTTTTGCATCAGGTCGGGCGATCGCGCCGCTTCGGACAATTACGAATGCCGAAGGGCGGGTGCCTTCTGCCATGCATACGGATGTCCTGCCGTTTCGGTAAGAGGAGCCTGCCCGTTGCGCCGTCCTTTCCGCCTGATCGCTGCCACCGCCGCCGGAGCGCTGCTGCTCTTCGCCGGAGGGTGCGCCGAACCCACCCACTACCAGCGGCTGTCGTCGACTTCGCCGGCCGAGGGAGGCTTTAGCGACGAGCGCCTGTCGGAAGACCGCTTCCGGGTGACTTTCGCCGGCAATACGCTCACCTCGCGCGAGCGGGTGGAAAGCTACCTGCTGTTCCGTGCCGCGGAACTGACGATCGAGCAGGGGCACGACTGGTTCCTGATCATCGACCACGAGATGGATCACGTGATCCAGCGCGAGATTCGCCCCGATCCCTATTACCGCCCCTGGTACGGCGCCGAATACGGCGAATGGCGGCCTTACTGGCGTTATCGGTACGGCCCCGGACCATGGAACGACTGGGATCCCTATCACGGCGATCCGTTCTTCATGGACGATACCACTGTGAACACGCTCGAGCGGTTCGAGGCTACCGCCGAAATCAAGCTCGGCGACGGGCAGCCGCCCGCCGGCGAGGCGCGCTATTTCGTTGCCCGCGAAGTCATCGCGCGGATCGGTCCCACTATCGAATACCCGCATGATTGAGCGATGTCCCCCGGGAGAGCGGATCGTCGCATGCCTTGGCACCCTGAACCGGAACGTGGCGCCCTTAGGCCCGGTCGATCGCGGCCGGCCTTCCCGGCGGCGGAAGCACCGGGGCTGCGGTGGCTAGTGCCCGGTCCTCCCGCACAATTCCCGGTGCGGCGCCCAAACGGACGCGCGCGCAACCAACCAGTTCATCCGACGAGTTGACCTCGATGCCGCAGTGGAACGTGATCCGTCTCGAAATGGCGCGGACGCCCGAGTTTCCGGAGGGCTCGGCAAGCCGTGCCTACATGCTGCGCGTTCCCCTCGACCTTAGGGGGCTGATCGACGATGCAGCACTGGCACGGCGCCCGGCCATGGCGACGGTCCGGCGGTTCTGGCCCAACGAGCCGGACCAGTCGGGCTATCTGGTGCGCCAGGGAAATGGCTGGGCCTTTTCCAGCGAGCCCGGCGACGAGGACGACGAGAATTTCTTCCACCTTGATTCGCACCCGTTGCGGCTAGGCGAGTGCGTCATGCTGACCGAGCGCAACGGCCAGCGCCTGCCTTTCAAGGTGGTCAGTTCCCAGGCCGACGGCTTGGACCTCACCTGAATTCCGGGGGGTTCGGCACGATCGAGAGGGTCTGCGCCAGCGGATTGCTATTGCGGGCGCTCGCCTTCGTCGGCATCGGGCAGCGTGAAGTGGAACGAAGTGCCGCCGTGCGGTGAGGCATCGGCCCAGATTCTTCCCTCGTGGGCATCGATGATCGTCCTGCTGATCGACAGGCCAACGCCCATGCCTGTCGCTTTGGTGCTGACGAACGGTTCGAACAGCCGGGCGGCGACTTCGGGCGCGAGGCCGGGGCCGCTGTCCGACACGATCATCTCGATACAGCCCGGCTCGCGCCGGATGGCGCTGATGGTCAGGCGGCCGTGCGGGGTTTCCTGCATCGCCTCCATGGCGTTGCGAATGAGGTTGACCAGCACTTGCTGGATCTGCACCCGGTCGACCAGCACGAGATCGTCCGGGCTGATATTCACCGTCAGGTCCAGCGATTGGCTGCCGCTGCTCACGAACGCCAGCGCGCAGGCCTCGTTGACCAGCCGCGCGAGCGGCGCGACCTGCCGCTCGGTATCGCCCCGCGAAATGTAGTCGCGCAGCCGCCTCACGATCTGGCCTGCGCGAACCGCTTCCTTGGCGCATTCGTCGAGCGCTTCGCGGACGATCGCGATGGTCCCTTCGGCCGGGTCGGCCAGCAGCTCGCTCGCCGTCTCGACGTAATTGGCGATCGCGGTGAGCGGCTGGTTGAGCTCGTGCGCGATCGACGTCGCCAGCGTGCCCATCGCCGTCACGCGCGAGACGTGCGCCAGCTCGTCCTGCACGGTGTGGAGGCGCTTTTCGGTTTCCTGGCGCTCGGTCAGGTCGCGGATGAAGCCCGTGAACACCCGGCCTTCGCCGATGCGGGCTTCGCCCACCGCCAGCTCGATCGGGAAAGTCTTGCCGTCGCGCCGTCGCGCGGTGGTCAGCCGGCCGACGCCGATGATCCGCTTTTCCCCGGTCTCGGTGTACCGCCCGATGTAGGAATCGTGGCGTTCGCGGTCGGGCGATGGCATCAGCGTGCTGACGTTCTCGCCGATCAGTTCGGCTTCGGCGTAGCCGAACAGCCGCTCGGCGGCCTTGCTGAAGGAAATGATCCGGCCCGCCTCGTCGATCACCACCATGGCGTCGGGGATCGTCTCGAGGATCGATCGCAAGTGCGTCGCATTCCCGACTTCGTTCAGCTCTGCTGCTAGCCGTTTGGGCACTCGCGGCCTCCCGGTCACTCCGGATGCGATCCTAGACCATGTTTTCTTTACTTGAAAATCCCGAGTATCCTGTCGAAAGTCTTTTGAAGTCCTACCCCCGGGGAGCATCATGTCCGAAAGCAAGCTGGTCCACGTCGTGGACGACGAGGAATCGATCCGCCGGTCGCTCGACTTCCTCCTGCGCGCGGCGGGTTTCCTGGTCGAGAAATGGGAAGACGGCGAATCGTTCCTCCAGGGCGCGAATCCCGCGAACCCGGGCTGTGTGCTGCTCGATGTTCGCATGCCGGGAATGGACGGGCTGCAGGTGCAGGCCGAAATGGCCGCGCGCGGATACAACTTCCCCGTCGTCGTGCTGACCGGACATGGCGACATCGCCACGGCCGTGCGCGCGATGCGGGAGGGCGCGATCGATTTCCTCGAAAAGCCGTTCAATCGCGAGCGGCTGCTGCAGGCGCTCGAATTCGGTTTCGCCCAGCTGGGCGACCGTGAGGCCAGCCGCAAGCGCGAGCAATGGGCCAAGACCCAGACCGCCCTGCTCACGGCGCGCGAGCGCGAAGTGCTCGAGGGCCTTGCCTGCGGCTACCCCAACAAGACCATCGCCTACGACCTCGGCATCAGTTCGCGCACGGTCGAGGTCTATCGCGCGAACGTGATGACCAAGTTCGAGGTCAGCAACTTTGCCGATGCGCTGCGGATCGCCTTCGCCGCCGGCATGGGCTCGGAAGCCGAGTGGCGCCGGACCTACTCGGTCGGCACGGCGAACAGCGCCCCGCGCCAGGCCGAATAGCTCACGGCGCGAGCACCAGGGCGCCTTCGACCTCGCCGCGGCGCAGCCGCGCGAGGGCCTCGTTCGCCCGGGCCAGCGGCATGACGGTCACATGGGTGCGGATCGGGACCTGCGCCGCCAGCGGCAGGAATTGCGCGCCGTCGTCGCGCGTCAGGTTGGCGACCGAGAGGATCGCGCGCTCCTGCCACAAGTCGGCATAGGGAAAGCCCGGAATGTCCGACATGTGGATGCCGGCGCAGACCACGCGCCCGCCCTTGCTGACCGCCTTGAGCGCCAGCGGCACGAGCGCCCCGACCGGCGCGAACACGATCGCCGCGTCGAGCGGCTCGGGCGGCGCTTGCGTCGAAGGCCCGGCCCAGCAGCAGCCCAGCTCGAGCGCGAACGCCCGGCCGCGCTCGTCGTCCTCGCGGGTGAAGGCGAACACCCTGCGGCCCTGCCACAGGGCCAGCTGGGCAAGGATGTGGGCCGCCGCGCCGAAGCCGTAGAGGCCGAGCGCGGGCGCTTCGCCTGCCAGCCGGTAGGCGCGGTAGCCGATCAGCCCGGCGCACAGCAGCGGGGCGGCGTGAAAATCGTCGAACGCCTCGGGAACCGGAAAGCAGAAACGCGCATCGGCAATGCAGTGCGTGGCGAAACCGCCGTCGCGCGTGAAGCCGGTGAACAGCGGATCGTCGCACAGGTTCTCGCGTCCCGCGCGGCAATAGGGGCAGGCCTGGCAAGTGTGTCCCAGCCAGGGAACCCCGATCCTGTCGCCTTGCGCCAGCCCGGCAACCCCGGGGCCGAGCGCATCGACGTAACCGACGATCTCGTGCCCCGGCACGATCGGCAGCGGGCCGCGGATGTCGCCGTCGGCCAGGTGAAGGTCGGTCCGGCAGACGCCGCAGGCAGCGATCCTGACGCGAATCTCGCCGGGGCCAGGTTCGGGCAGCCTGCGTTCGACGAGCCGCAGCGGCGCGCCCGGCGCATCCAGCTGCATTGCCTGCATCAACGGGTCAGCTGCCCCCGGCGTTTTCGGCCAGCCGCGCCGCAATCGCCGCGTCGAGGTTATAGGGATCGCCGAGATAGCGCACCGTGCCGTCGGCCTGCGGCACCGCCGTCATGTAAACGACGTAGACCGGCACCGGCTCGGCGAGCGGCGCGCGCGTGGTCTGGCGCGTCTCGACCGTGCGGTCCATCGCCTCGCGGGTCCAGGCGGTGCCGGCAAGCAGCGCCTCGCCAAGCTCGAAGGGCGCCTGCGTGCGGATGCAGCCGTGGCTGAAGGTGCGCTCGTCGCGCTCGAACAGATCCTTGTTCGGGGTGTCGTGGATGTAGACCGTCAAGGGGTTGGCCATTTCCAGCTTCAATTGCCCGAGCGCGTTGGTCGGCCCCGGCTGCTGGGTGACCTGCAGCCTGCCGGACCCGCCCGACGACCAGGTGTAACCGCGGTTTCGCGCCTCGCCGGGCCGCGTGCGGACCAGCCGCCCCACGCTTTCGGCGATGATCGATTGCGGGACGTGCCACGATGGATTGAGGATCACCGCGGTGATCTGGGCGGAAAACTGCGGCGTCGGCGTGCTGCGCTTGCCGACGATGACCCGGTGCGCGGAAATTTCCCGCCCGTTCTCCATCAGGCGCAGGCGGAAGTCGGGGATGTTGACCATCACGTAGCGCACACCCGGATTGTGCGGCAGCCACCGCCAGCGCTCGAGGTTGGCCAGCACCTGCCGGCGCTCGGCGGCGCCCGCCGCCGTTTCCAGCGCGGCGCGCAAGGCGGCATATTCGGGGTTCTGCGGCGCGAGCGTATCGAGCACCCAGGAAACCTGCCCGGCCGAGATGGCGATTTCGATCATGCGCGCGACGCGGGTCGGATCGAGCGTGTTGGGCGCGATGTAGTAGCGCCCCCTGTGGCCGGGCTTGACGTGGCCGATGGCGAGGTCTTCGGCGACGAGCCCGAAGCTCCTGGTCGCCTGCCGCTCCACTGTCGCGGGATCGCCGGATGCCATCGCCTGGCGAAGCTGCGCGGGCGCATAGTCGCCGGGGTCGAGGCCGTGGCTGCCGATGCCTTCGATATAGGCCAGCAGCGCGCTTGCCGTCGCCTGGTCCCACTGGCGCGCCTCAGGCTCGGCGGCGGCTGCCGCCGGGGCGAGGAGGACGGCGGCCCACATAGCCGCCATCGCAACGACTGCGTGCAGGCGGAAGAACGTGCGGCCGATCGTCGTCATCATTTCTGTCCCTTCAAAGGCGGCATGGCATGGCCCCGCCCGGCGGTATCTTCGTAGATTTCCGGAAACGGGATGGCGCCGCGCCGCCGGTCAGCGTTGCTTGGGCGGACGCATCTGCCATTCGTGGCCTATCCGCCCCAGTACATCGCGCGCCGCTACGTCGACCTCGGCAAGATGATAACCCGCATCGCGTTCGGGAAGGTCGGGGTGGATTCCGTCGAAATGGTAGTGGTACGTCTCGGCCAGTCCGAACACGTCGGCAAGGTAACGGTCGAACAAGTTGCGCAGCGACAGCAGCACACCCTTCTCGTCCAGCCAGGTGCGCATGCTGCCCGACAGGGTCAGCGATACGAGGTTTTTGCCTTCGAGCGGGCTGCGCTCGCCTTCGCCGAGCGCCGACCCGCGCATCCGGCCGGCGCCGAAAACGCGATCGATATAGCCTTTCAGCATGGCCGGCGGGGCGCCGAACCAGACCGGATAGACCAGCACGAAAACATCGATCCCTTCCAGCTGGTCCAATTCGGCCAGGACGTCGCTGCCTGGCTTGCCGTTGCGCTCGTCCTCGCGCAGGACCGGGTCGAACCCGATGCGATAGAGGTCGCGCATCATCACTTCGTGCCCGAGCGCGCGGACGGCTTGCGCATAGCGCTGCGCGATGGCCAGCGTGAAGCTGGTCTCGGCCGGATGGCAGACGATGATCGCGTGCCTGAGCTTCTGCGTCATCGCCTGCCCTAGTGGCTCGCGAACACGGGAACCGGCGGATCGCCGAACAAGTCGCGCGTGACCCCGCCGAACAGGGTCTCGATCGCCCGCGCGTGCCCGTATGCGCCGACGACCAGCAGCGAAGCCGTGCGCGCGGCCGCGGCCAGCGCCAGCGTGCGCGCGGCGGAATCGTCCCGCAGCGGAAGCTCGACCATTTCGCAGCCGATCCCGTGGCGCGCGAGATATTCCGCCCCTTCGACCGGCGGGAGGTCGAAATCGCGCGTACCGGGTTCTCCGGTCACCGTCGCCAGGACCACCGAACTTGCGCGGGCGAGCAGGGGTACCGCCGCGCGCAGGGCATTGGCCGCCTCGGTCGAGCCGTTCCAGCCGACGAGCGCGGGCCCGCCGAGGCCGAGCGAGCGGGCCGATTCCGGCACGACCAGCACCGGGGTGCGCCCGTGGACCGCGACGTCGCCGGTCAATGCCGAGGGCGCCCTGCCGCCGGCCGGATCGTGAGTGCCCATCACCACCACGTCGGCCAGCGCTTCCCGGTACAGGAGCTGCGAGCGGACCGAACCTTCTTCCTGCACCCAGTTCCAGCTGACGTCTTCGCTGTCGAGGCGGGCGGTGGTCCGGTCGCGCAGCTTGTCGGCATTCTCGCGCAGCACCGGCACCAGTTCGGCGATCATCGATCCGTAAAGGTCGCCGGGAACGGCGACATCGAACGAGATCGTCTGCAGGCAGGTTACGTGCCCCTCGAACGCGCGCGCGAGGTCGAGCGCCGCTTGCAGCCGGGCCTCCAGGCCCTCGTCATGGTCGATATGCAACAGGATCGAACGCATCGCCTACTCCCTTCAAGTTTTCGGCTGGAAAGCTATCGACTTTCACGCTTGCGTAACTCCGCATATATCCTGAGAAACCGGCCCGGCACTAGGATTATTCCGGATCGCGAGCGGCGGCCGCCATGGCCACCTTCCCGCCATTATCCTTGGAGGAATTGCGACGTGGAACCCGACCCCAACCTGAAGCGCGCCATCGACCTGGTTGAAGGGACATTGCGGGCGGAATGGCGAGCGCCGGTGGTCGAGGCATTCTTCGACGAGGAAACCTTCACCGCGAGCTACGTGGTTTCCGACCCCGGCACCAGCCGCGCGGCAATCGTCGATTCGGTGCTCGACTTCGACCAGCCTTCGGGCAGGACCTCGACCGGCTCGGCCGATGCGATCGTGCGGTATGTCGAGCGCAAAGGGCTGGCTGTCGACTGGCTGCTCGAAACGCATGCCCATGCCGATCACCTCTCGGCCGCGCCCTACCTCCAGCAACGGCTCGGCGGCAAGCTGGTGATCGGGCGCGACATCCTCACCGTGCAGCAGGTCTTCGGCAAGATCTTCAACGAGGGCAGCGCGTTCGCCCGCGACGGCTCGCAGTTCGATCTGCTGCTCGATGACGGCGACGAACTCCAGCTCGGCGGCATCCCGCTGATCGTCCTGCACGTTCCCGGCCATACTCCGGCCGATCTCGCCTATGTCATCGGCGATGCGGCCTTCGTCGGCGACACGATGTTCATGCCCGATTACGGCACCGCGCGCGCCGATTTTCCCGGCGGGAATGCCCGCACGCTGTTCGCTTCGATCCGCCGGCTGATGCGGCTGCCCGACGCCACGCGCGTCTACCTGTGCCACGACTACATGGCGCCGGGCCGCGAGGAATTCGCCTGGGAGACGACGATCGGCGCCGAGCGCGCCGGCAATATCCACGTGCACGACGGCATCGGCGAGGACGAATTCGTGGCGATGCGCGCCGCGCGCGACGCCACGCTCGAGATGCCGCGGCTGATCCTGCCTTCGGTCCAGATCAACATGCGCGGCGGACGCTTTCCCGAGCCGGAGGAAAACGGCACGAGCTACCTCAAGCTTCCGCTCAACACTCTCTAGGAACCCGCCATGGCGCCGCTCGATCCCTTCATTGCCCTCGACGGCGGCGTGCTGATCGGGCTCGCCGCCGCGCTGCTCCTGCTCCTGTCCGGGCGTGTCGCGGGAGTGAGCGGCCTGGTCGCCCGCGCGCTCGGCATTGCCGATACCGGGCCGGGCCGGCTCCAGGCCGCCGCCTTCGTGCTCGGCCTGCCGCTCGGGGCCGTGCTGGCCGCGCTGTTCATGCGCACCCCGACGGTCATCGTGACTTCCTCGGTCCCGGTGCTGGTGGCCGCGGGGCTGCTGGTCGGCTTCGGTACCCGCCTTGGCAACGGCTGCACCAGCGGGCACGGCGTGTGCGGCATGTCGCGCCTTTCGCCCCGGTCGATAGCCGCGACGGCCGCCTTCATGGGCGCGGGTTTCGCCATCGTCGGCGCCGCCCGCCACCTGGTGGGGGGCTGAAGCGATGCGCCAGGTATTACCCGCGCTTGCAACGGGCACGATCTTCGGCGCCGGGCTGACCGTGGCCGACATGGTCAATCCGGCCAGGGTCCTCGCCTTCCTCGACGTGTTCGGTGCGTGGGACCCGGCGCTGGCCTTCGTGATGGCCGGGGCGATGGTCCCTTCGGGCCTGGCCTACCTCCTCGCGCGGCGGATGCGCCGGCCGCTGTTCCACGGCCAGTTCCATATTCCCGAGAACCGCGTCGTCGACCGCCAGCTCGTCGCCGGCGGCCTGCTGTTCGGCGCCGGCTGGGGCCTGGCGGGTTACTGCCCGGGCCCCGCCATCGCCGGGCTGGTGTTCGGGCAGTGGCAGACCTGGGCGTTCGTCGCGGCGATGCTCGCGGGCATGGTGCTGCATCGCGTGTGGTCCGACCTTCCTGCCCGGCGCGCCAGGCCGCCGGCCGGTTCCTGAAGCGGGGCCGGGCGCATGGCACGCGACGGGGGCGGGGGACTGGCGGGCATTGCCCGCTATTTCCCGATCCTCGAATGGGGCCGCGGCTATAACACGGCGGCGCTGACCAGCGACCTGATGGCGGCGGTGATCGTCACCGTCATGCTGATCCCGCAAAGCCTCGCCTACGCGCTTTTGGCGGGGCTGCCGCCGGTGGTCGGGCTCTATGCCTCGATCCTGCCGCTGGTCGCCTACGCGGTGTTCGGCACCAGCCGCACGCTCGCGGTCGGCCCGGTCGCGGTCGTCTCGCTGATGACCGCTTCGGCCGCGGGCGCCGTCGCGGCGCAGGGAACGCCCGAATACCTCGAGGCGGCGATCGCGCTGGCGCTGCTCTCGGGCGTGATGCTGGCGCTGCTCGGCCTGCTGCGGCTCGGCTTCCTCGCCAACCTCCTGTCGCACCCGGTGATCGCGGGGTTCATCACCGCGAGCGGGATCCTGATCGCCACCAGCCAGGTCAAGCACCTGCTGGGAGTGCCGGCGAAAGGCGACACGCTGACCGAACTGCTGCCGTCGCTGGCCGCGGGCATTTCCGCGACCAATCCCTGGACGCTGGCGATCGGGGCGGGCGCCACGCTGTTCCTGTTCTGGGTCCGCAGGGGCGCCAAGCCGCTGCTCGTGCGCTTCGGGCTGGCGGCGCGCCCCGCCGACCTGACCGCCAAGGCGGGACCGGTGGCGGCGGTCGCGGCGACGATCGCCGCGGTCTATTTCCTCGACCTCGGCGCGCGCGGCGTCGCCACGGTCGGCGCGGTGCCGCAGGGCCTGCCGCCCTTCGCCATGCCGGTGCCCGACCTGGCGCTGGTGGGACAGCTGTGGGTTCCCGCCCTGCTCATTTCGATCATCGGCTTCGTCGAATCGGTCTCGGTCGCGCAGACGCTGGCCGCCAAGCGGCGCCAGCGCATCGCGCCCGACCAGGAACTCGTCGCGCTCGGCGCGGCGAACGTCGCCGCCGCCATTTCCGGCGGCTACCCGGTGACCGGCGGCTTCGCCCGCTCGGTGGTCAATTTCGACGCCGGGGCGGAGACTCCCGCGGCCGGCGCCTACACCGCCGCCGGCATCGCGCTCGCTTCGCTGTTCCTCACGCCGCTGCTGTTCAACCTCCCGGTGGCGACGCTCGCCGCGACGATCATCGTCGCCGTGCTCAGCCTGGTCGACCTGCGCATGCCCGGGCTGCTGTGGCGCTATTCGAAGGCCGACTTCGCCGCGCACGTGGCGACGATCACCGTCACGCTGTGGCGCGGGGTCGAGACCGGGGTCATCGCCGGGATCGCGGTCGGCCTGCTGCTCTACCTGTGGCAGGCTTCGCGCCCCCATGCCGCGGTGGTCGGCCGGGTCCGGGGAACCGAGCATTTCCGCAACGTCGAGCGCCACGAAGTGATCACGGTGCCGCAGGTCCTGTCGATCCGCATCGACGAGAGCCTCACTTTCCTCAACGCGCGGTGGCTGGAGGAATACGTCCTCGAACGAGTCGCCGCGCAGCCCGAAGTGCGCCAGGTCGTGCTGATGTGCTCGGCGGTCAACGTGATCGACGCCTCCGCGCTGGAGAGCCTCGAGGCGATCAACCACCGGCTCGGTGACGCCGGCATCGGCTTCAACCTGTCCGAGGTGAAGGGGCCGGTGATGGACCGCCTGGCCCGCGGCAAGCTGCTCGAACAGCTCAACGGGCGCGTGTTCCTGTCGCAGGACCAGGCCTTTTCCGAGCTGGCGAGCAGTCCGCCCCCGCCCGGCGCGCCCAACGACAACTGGGAAGCGCGCGGCCTGATCTGATGGCGGAGACGGAGTCCGCCGAAATAGTGAATCCAATCAATCGTTTGGCGCCTGTGCCATCCTATAACGCGTTATATTATAGAAGTTTTGATTTGTCTCGTCTCATGTGACATCACGCAATCTCGCAATTCGTGTGGGGCTGGATGTGGGGTTGAGATGTCACAGCTTAACGATCTGAAGCTCAAGGCCGCGATGCCGGGCGGTAAGCCAATGCAGGACGGTGCAGTGCCGGGCCTGAGGTTCGAAGCGGGTGCTCAGAAGGGACAGGGGAAGTGGATATTGCGCTTCGTCTCGCCCGCAACAGGGAAGCGCCGGGACATGGGGCTCGGCCGCTATCCCGACGTTGGTCTGGCGGATGCCCGGGCTAAAGGAATATCGGCGCGCCAGCTCCTTGCTAACGGCAAGGATCCCATCGACGAGCGCGGCGATGAGAAGGCGCAGCGAAAGGCGGTTGCCGACGCTCTGACGTTCGAACAGGCCGCGCGCCGGGTCCACGAGGATAGCAAGGCGGGTTGGCGGAACACGAAGCACCAAGATCAGTGGATCAACACGCTGCGCGACTACGTCTTTCCGGGCATAGGCACGAGGAAAGTGGCCTCGCTCGCTCCGGCTGACTTTGCCGATGTGCTGCGGCCGATTTGGCTCAATAAGCCGGAGACGGCATCGCGCGTGAAACAGCGGTGCCATAAGGTGATGAAGTGGTGCTGGGCCAACAGCCTGGTGCAGGGCAACCCGATTGACGTCGTCGATCATCTTCTGCCTCGACAGCCGGGGAAGCGAGAACGTGTGCGCCACCAGCCGGCGATGGACTGGCTTGCAATCCCGGACTTCGTCGCGACATCCCTTCGGTCCGGCCGTGTCAACGTAACGCGGGCGCTTCTCGAATTCGTGATTCTGACCGCTGCTCGTTCAGGCGAGGCTCGGGCGATGCAATGGGACGAAGTCGATAAGGACGCCCGGATTTGGACGATGCCAGCCGAACGGACCAAGACGAAGGTTGAGCATCGCGTGCCACTGAGCGAGGAGGCCATGCGCATCCTCGACGCTCAACGAAAGGCGCACCCTGATAGCTCAGTTGTCTTTCCTGCCCCCCGCGGTGGCATCCTCAGCGACATGGTGCTCACGAAATTTCTGCGGGATCAGAAAGCGGCCAGTAGCGACAAGAGCCGGAGTGCGACCGCACATGGCTTCCGCTCCTCCTTCCGGGACTGGGCGTCGGAACAGGGCTATTCGCGCGACCTCGCGGAGAAGGCCTTAGCCCACGCGATCGCCAGCAAGACCGAGGCGGCCTATCACCGCACTGATCTGCTCGAGCAGCGTCGACCAATGATGGAGGCCTGGGCGGCGCATGTGTGCGGCAACAAAGCAGCATCGAACGTCGTGCGCATGCGGAGGCGGAAATGACTGGCGGGTCTTCGTGCCCCAAGGTCATCCGCGATTGGCCGCTAACGGAGGGTCAGAAGCAGGTTGCGGCCAAGTTCACTTCCGGCTCGCCGCCGACCACCAAGGAGCAGTGCGTTTACGAGGCAGCTTGGGAAATCGAACTCGAGTATGAGGCGCTGAGGGTGGGTCGCGGACCGGTCGAGAAGCGGGAACAGCGCCAGCATGTCAGAGCCCTACGCAGACGCGAGCGCAACCTCGTGTCCGCACCCCGGCGAGCGGCTGCCCCTTCCCGAATGGAGATACAGCGAGCCGCTTTGCGCTACCTTCGATTTTGCGGAGGCGTCGCCAACTTCAACATCTCGGCTTTCGTCAGATACGTCCAATCCAAGCCACCCGCTGAGCGCACATACCGTTCGGGAAAGAGGAGGAAGCTGACGGATCACGCGATCCGAGCCATCCTCAAGCAGCGTCTCCACATTGTCGGCGCCCCCGGCCGCAAGCGGAAAAAGCCCTAACTTGCATTTTGGAATATTTCCGCGAGCCTGCTCGAACCAGCATGGCGGCTCCCTTCGTATCGGAGAGCCTTCATGGAACGCCCCTCATCAAACGAATTTCCCGCGCTCTCCCGCGCGATCCGACTGCCACGCGTCTGCGACCTGACAGGCGTGTCCCGGCCGACGATCTGGCGCTGGGTCCGCGATGATGCGTCGTTTCCCAAGCCGTTTGCATTGTCCGCTAGGATCACGGCCTGGGACGAGGCCGAGGTCATCGCGTGGCTGCAGACCAAGAAGTCGCAGCGGAGCGCGGCATGAGCGAGAGCGCAAGGGCGTCTGTGCCCACGACGGGCGCGAGCGTGACACCCCACAAACGCCCTCTACGGGTGGCGATCTTCGCGAATGAGAAGACCGTCCAGCCTTGCAAGGTTGGTTCTGTGGATTGGGACGATGTCGCCAAACTGCTTAAGGTCCGCGGCTACCGACCGCACAAGTCCGGTCCGATGCTCGGCGGCTATGCTCTGTCCGGCAGTCGCTGCAATCAGAACGTGCTTCACCGCAGTATCATCCAACTCGACATCGACAGCGATGTCGAGAGGGACCAGGACACCGGCCGGCTGATCGCGGTGACGCGACGGGCGGCGCCGCTCAGCGACATCGCGCCCGCGATTCAGGACTGCGAGTGGGTCGCCACGTCCTCGCACTCGCATGTGCCCGCAGAGGGTGTGGTCAAATACAGGCTTACCGTTCTGTCGGATCGGGACATCTTGCCCGACGAGCATGCGCTGGTGCTGGAAGCGCTCGATGAGCGTCTCGGCGGCTGCCTCGATCGCGCAGCCTGGCCCTTATCACAGGCCTTCTATCTACCGTCTTGCCCAGCCGATAACGCACAGGACGCCTTCTTCATCCGGAACCAGGGCGCGGCGCTGTCAGTGGACGATTTCGTGATGCGTGGTCGCCAGATCGTCGCGCTGCGCGGCCAGCTCCCATCGCAACCTCCACCAAACGTTAGTCCGCGCCAACCAGAGCCCGACACTCCGCGTCGCAGGGCACGGCTGCTGGATGCCCTCCGTTTCATGTCGGCGGACATCGACAGGAACGAATGGCGCGACATCATTTGGGCTATTCTGAGCACCGGCTGGCCGGATGCGTCAGCCATCGCTGAGGCCTGGTCCAAGACAGCCCCACACAGGTTCACGCAGGACACCTTTGACGCCATCGTCGCAAGCTACGCGATTTCACGCGCCGAGGGACTTACCCTGGGCACCGTATACCACTTTGCACGAAAGGCCGGCTGGAATGGCTAGCGTTCCGCCACCCCCGAATGCGCTCGTTGTCCTTCAGGCTCGGTTCGCACTCAGCCGGATTGGCGGTGAAGTCCGCATCGTCGACCAAGCCGAAATCGTGGCGATGAAGTCAGGCACGGGCCCGCGCACGCTGGCATTGTACAGCCGGTCGGACGGTACGCTGCTCATGCGACGCTTCTTAGAAACGCAGCCCGTATCGTGCGATCCGAAACGCGTGACCGCGGACTTCTTCTACGATCCCGGCACCCTCGAATATGATGCCGTCGCTTTCGATCCCCGTCCTACGCCGCCGCGTACATTGAACCTGTGGACGCCGCCGCCGATCCAGCCGATCAAGGGCGATTGGTCGCTCTTGCGCTCCTTTTTGCAGGAAGTCATCTGCGGAGGCGACGAAGCAGTATTTGCGTACCTTATCGGGTTTCTTGCCCACATGCTGCTCCGCCCAGCGGAGAAGCCCGGCGTCATGCCGGTCGTCCTTGGGGGCCAGGGCACCGGTAAGGGTACCTTGTTCCGCCTACTGAAGGCCATCTGGCAACACACCGCGCTCCTTCTGAACAACGCCGAAGACATCACTGGGCATTTCAATGCGGTACTCGAGGGCGCGTACGTGATTTGTTTGGATGAGGCGATTTTTCGGGGGGACTTCAAGACGCTTGACCGGATGAAGTCGCTTATCACCGAGCCCGAGATCACCATCGAGGCAAAGTACCAACCGCGACGCTCACTTTCGTCCTTCCATCGTTTCTTTGCCGCGAGCAACCATCCACACTTCGCCCATGTCGAGGCCGACGACCGCCGGTTTCTCTTCTTGCGGGTCTCCGATAGCCGAAAAGGCGATCATGGCTATTTTGACCAGGTGCACTCGGCGATCGCAAACCCCTCCCTGATTGCTGCGCTTGTGCACGATCTACTGGCGCTCGACCCGTACCTAACCCGGTTCAATGTCCGGAAGCGGCCGGTGACGACCGAGCACATGGAGCAGAAGCTCCAGTCGCTCAGGGCCTTCGACCGCTACTGGTTCGAGGTCTTGAACACCGGAAACCTCTCCGTGTCGACCATGGCGTGCGACAGTTGGGGTTCTGGTCGCTTCGTGGCGTCGGTAGTGCTTAAGACCGCCAACGAGTCATTTGGGCGCACGAACCGCCATGCTGAGCCGTTCACCGAGCGCGATCTATTCGCCGCCTTGCACCGGCTGTGTCCTTCCGCCGAAAAGGCGCGTCGGCAGCATCTTGGAGTGCAGCACCGTGGGTATGATCTTCCGACCCTGGACGCTGCTCGGCAGGCCTTCGAAAAGGCTATTGGGGCTGAGGTTGATTGGACGGAGGGTGGAGACTCCCGTGTCGCTCCGGCAGTCTTACCCGTTTCAGTTGCTAACGATTGCGAGGTCATTTTGCCATCACCGCCGGTTTCTTGCCAGCTAGGCGGCCAGCCGTGACCGCGCGCCGCATCCAGTTTGCAGGCTGCTTGCCATGTTTGCCACTAACCTTCGAAAAGGTGTGAAAATTAGATGATTATGGACGCGCGATTGTAGCGGCCAGTCCGGCAAGCCTAACCACCAGCGAGATTTAGTGAGATTGCGATGCCAACAGCCTACATCAGTGGCCTCTATAAGAGCCTCGCCGCCGAGACGTTGCCAAGCGAGCTATCCAAACCGGATCTACGACAGCGATTTTTGGACTGGTTGGATAGCGTTCCGGAAGTAAGTCGTTATCGGCCCTACAGCATGATGGAGCTGGAGAAGGCGCTCGGCACACAAGGCAAGTATCTCAGCCCCATCTTGCTGGGCCTCGGCTGGAGCCGGAAGCGCAAGTGGACTGGTTCAAGACAATACCCACGGTTTTGGATACCGCCTGCGAGTGCTGACAGCTCCGGTGCATAGCTGCCGAAGCCTTTCTGCTGACGTGGGTCAGGCGGCCGCTTTGCGCCCATTTCCGCCAATTAAGGATCGTATAGCCGCCCCGGTGAGCGGACTTCGTGTGGCTAATCGGCTCCCAATCCTGGCGCACGCCGGCGATGGGGTGAAGCCTTCAGTCCGACCCGTCCCGCGATCGCTGACCTACCTTTTCAGCGCGATGCACGTATGAGTTGCCGCAGAGCTAGCGTGGGCGCGATGGCGTCGCCAATCTCTGAACCATCCCGCAGCCCTGGAATCCGGTCACCTATCTTTCCAGACGGCCTTAAGCCGGCCACCGGCACGAAGGCGCACTCAATCCTAAGACGCTTGTCTTCAAAAGGAACTGGCTCTCCGCAGTCTATCCAAGAAGGCGGACTGTCACCTTCAAACATGGCTGCATCTATGAACATCCTTGGGCCGCAGAGGCCGGCGCGAGATCCCCCGGCGTCGGCCACATAGGCGCGAGTAAATGCGAAGTTCGCCTGCAGCTGCGGGATAGCATCTGAATAGCGCTGGATGCTCGCTGCCTGCCGCACTGCTTCTTCAGCGGGAATCTCTCCTGCCTTCATCTGGCCCAGAATGCGCTCCACGCGCCGTTCGGTCTCATCGATCGCCCGTCGGCTGCCTCTCGCGCGAAAACCGAGCCCGACTACCATCCTTGCACCTGGCCAACCGTTGCGCCGCTCGGAGTCTGCAATCGCCTCGAACAGACGATGCGAGCGTTGGAGGAAGTCGTGGGTGACCCCGTTGTCCCGCAGGGATAGATCCCGGTAAATGACGGCACCGTCGTTGATGACCAGCGTGCGGAAGTATCGGCCGCTGTGCTCCGCCACGACGCGGTGAAACGCACGCAATCGGATGACCGCCGTTTTTGCGCGCTCATCGACTGGGTTGAGCTCTGCCTCGGCGATCATCGAGCCGTATCCCAGCAGATCGACCCAAGCTGCTGCAGAGATGCAGAAGGGTAGTGCGCCGGCACGAGTGCGAGAGATCACTGGGTGGTTGGTGCGCGGGGTTTTTGCCAACTGTCGATCCTGCCGCTGGAGTTACGATCTTCATGGCCCGTAAGGCAAGGTAAGCGTAGCCGTTCGAGCCTATCACTTGATGCAAGGCTGGTATCAGCGCGCCCCTAGGCCGGCTGAAGAGCGACATCCGATATTTCCAGCCTCGTGCCTGCCTAAAGTGGCAGAGGAACCGGAATTCAAACCGGAAAGGTCGATCTAGCTTATGAGCAAAAACCTTTATATATCACAAGTTTATTAGGGCTATCAAACCGGCAGGATTTCCGGTATAAAAAGGCATGGATATCGACAGCATGGAACCGATGGTACCGGACGAGGCGTCACGTGCGCTTGACGATGACATCCTTCCATTGGTGGCGGAAGCCAATCAGCTTGCTGGACGGATCAATCCAATCCTTGCCGAGTCGATCGGCAATCTCGTGCGGTCGATGAATTGCTATTACTCAAATCTAATCGAAGGTCATGACACACATCCGCGCGACATCGATCGCGCTTTGGCCAACGACTTCTCTTCCGAGCCCAAGAAACGGGATCTGCAGAAAGAAGCAGTGGCCCACATTCATGTCCAAGAGCTGATCGACACTGGTCGCGACCCGGATGCGTGGCCCGCCTCTGCAGCCTATGCAGCGTGGCTCCATGAGGAATTCTGCTCACGCTTGCCGTCCGAGATGCTTTTCGTCACCGACGAGAAGACGGGAGAGCGGCTCGAGATCATCCCTGGCGAGTGGCGCAAGCGCGACGTTCAAGTCGGTCGGCACCTTCCCCCGGAACATGAGAAGCTAGCCCGCTTCATGGCGCGGTTCGACACGGCTTATGGTTCGCCGCCGCTCAGCAAGACGCGTCAAATTCAGACCGTCGGTGCGGTCCATCACCGCTTCCTTTGGATACACCCATTCCTGGACGGTAACGGTCGCGTGGCCCGGTTGATGTCGCACGCCCTGTTCAAGCGGCTTGGCATCGGGACCAGCCTATGGTCGGTCGCTAGGGGACTTGCCCGCGATGAGGTTCGTTACAAGGCGTTGCTCGCCGAGGCAGATGGTCCGCGGGAGGGCGACCGGGACGGCCGAGGCAATCTCACCCAACGTGGCTTAGTTGAGTTCTGCCGTTTCTTTCTTGATCGGTCTGTCGATCAAATCCGGTTTATGAGCAGCCTGCTCGATCCGGACACCCTGCTCACTCGCATGGAAATCCATATCGAGGAGGAGGTCCGGACCAAACGCCTGCAACGCGGAAGCTTTGCGGTGTTGCGCGAGGCCGTGATGCGCGGCGAAGTCGAGCGCTCAAAGATTCCAGCTCTCACCGGTTTCGAAGAGCGAACCGCGCGCAACGTCACGGCAGCGCTAGTCGACCGCGGCATGCTCACGGCTGCAACACACCGCGCGCCGCTGCGCCTTGCCTTCCCGGCGGACGTTGCTGAGCGTTGGTTTCCGAATCTCTACCCCGCAACCGCCGGATCGCGATCATGATGGAGAAAGTCGTCGAACTCATCCGGCGGTTCAATCCAATGTCGTCTCGCTCCTGGGAGTGGGACTTCCTCACAAGTAGGACCGGGCGGCCGCAGCGGTGGCATGAGATTGAGGACGAGCATCGCGTCCTGATCATCGCCGATCCCGGTGCGGGCAAAACGTTCGAGGCGAAGTCTCGGGCCCGCAAGATGAGTGAGCGCGGCAAAAGGGCCTTCTTCATCCGGATCGAAAAGATCGACGCCGACTTTGACCAGGCATTCGAAATCGGGACAGCCGAAGAGTTTGCCGCATGGCTGGAATCGACCGAAGAGGCTTGGTTCTTCCTCGACTCCGTGGACGAAGCTCAGCTTGAAACCCCTCGCGCATTAGAGGATGCCGTGCGTGTCTTCGGTGCGCGTATCCACGCCGCGCTCGAGCGCACTCACATCTTCATCACTAGCCGCGAGGATGCCTGGCGCGCGCTTCCCGACCAGACCCTGATTGAGCAGCATCTACCGTACGGTGAACCCGAAGCGACCGAAGGAGGGGGCGATGACGGTGGAACGCGCGACCCCATGCTCAAGCTGTTCCGGCTCCTGGGGCTATCAGAAGATGAGATTGCGCTCTTCGCGAGCCACTACGGGATCAGCGACGTCGTCGAGTTTGTGGATGCGATCAAGCGCAGCAACATGCTCACTCTCGCTGAACGGCCCTTCGATCTTAAGGCGCTGATTGGCGTCTGGGTCGCTGACCATAAACTTGGCAGCCGCTTCGAGGTTCTCCAGCGAATGATAGGCCTGCAGCTGGAGCCGATTTCGGCCCGGAGCGCGCCGGTACGGATCGATCGAGCGAAAGCGCGAAATGGCGCCCGTATCCTTGCAGCCGCCGTCATGCTGACCGGCAAGGCCGTGATTTGCCTGCCGGATGGCGTGCACAGCCCAGACCGGATCGATCCACGAGTGCTCTTGCCTGTCTGGCGGGACGATGAGATTGACGCGTTGCTTCACACCGGCCTGTTCGACGATGTCGTCTATACGAGCGTTCGTTTCCGTCACCGGGAAATCCGCGAACTGTTAAGCGCGGAATGGGCGCGCGACTTGCTCGACCAGGAAGGCGGGAGGGCACGCGTCGAAAACCTGTTCTTCCGCCAAAGCTATGGCGAGCAAGTGATCGTTCCGCGCACACGCCCGACGCTCACATGGTTGATCCTTCTGGATGATGAGGTGCGAGACAGGACACTCGCGCTGGCGCCAGAGATCGCCAGCGAAGGCGGCGACCCGTCGCGACTTCCCTTGCACGTGCGCCAGACCATGCTTCGCGACATCGTCGAACGCATCGCGGCGGGACCCTAGGAATGAGCATAATGGACAACAGTGCAATCGAGCGCATTGCTACGCCCGACCTGACGAGCGACGCGCTCGCGCTGCTCGAGACCTACGGCTCCAATGACGACGTGGTCTTCTTCCTCGGCCGTCTTGTGTGGCAGGGGGAGATGGTGGACTGCGCTCCCGCTCTGGCTGAGATCGCTCGCGACCCGGCCCGCGGGCGCTACGCGCGCATTGCCGCTATTCGGGGCGTGATGGCTGTCGGGGATTCCGCGCTGAAGGATGGATTGTGGGAGGCGATTGCCAACCACCACGGCCCTCTCGATCGCGCCCTGCTCTCTGAACTTCTAGATTGGGCTCCACCCAACACGCGTGGCGTTCGCCTACTGCTTCAAGCGCTCGATCACGTCGTGCCCTACGAGCGGTTCAACGCAACCGGGGTCGAGCCTGCCCTCCACAAGTTCATCGAGCGGCTGCCGGTCATGTCCGACGAAGTGGACGATCACCCATTGGGTCGTTTGGTCGCAGGCTTGAACACCTTTCTCGGGCTCGAGCCCCTTATAGAGCGGGGCGAGTGTCACGTGTCGAAGGAGTTCGCCTGGCTGATGCCGCCGGCACTTCACGCGGTCGACCGGCTGGTGGCGGCTCGATCCGCTCAGGCGCTCACGCCCGACGCGATTGCGGTCATGCACAACATGCCGGCGCTGAGGTTCTGGCTGGGTGGCGAAGTCGAGGAATACAAGAGCGCGCTCTCCGAGAACGTTCCTCGCTGGCATGAACTCAACGATCTTCTCTACTGGACCAGTATCGCGGAAACTCGCGCAAGGCTGGCACGCAAGGATCAGGCGCTTCAGGACGACTGGCAGTCGGCTTTTGTCGGTCACTTCTGGGGCTTCGGATCCCAGGATTTCGAACGGTGCCTCGAATGGGTGCGCACCAAGGAAGGCGACGACCGGTTCGTCGCCCTGTCTCGATGCATCTATCTCTACATCGAGGCTGACCGACCAGCGGCGTGGTTGCTGCCGCTTCAGGAAGCGGTCGCCGACAACGATAAGCTTCAGATAATGTTGGAAACACGGCTCGATCCGAAGCCAACGCCGGCCATGGCAGAGAGGGATGCCGAACATCGTCGTTGGAAGCGCAAGCGCGAAAGGCAGGAACGCGAGGAGAAGAAGAACCGTGCAGACTGGGTGCGGGCGCTGAAGGCCGATCCCGATCGCGTCCTTCACCCTGCCCGTCTCAAGCCCGGCGAGTTCAGTAGCGACCAGTATCACCTACTTGCCAACTGCATGAGCGGTGGGGTTTCGACCAGCCGCGAAGACGGGGCCAACTGGCAGGCTCTTGTTCCCGAGTTTGGAGAGCCGGTAGCGCGCGCCTATCGCGATGCGGCTGTCGCACATTGGCGCGCCTACCGGCCCGAACTTCGTTCTGAAGGCGCCGATACCAGCTCCACTCCTTATGCGCTGATCTTCGCCATGACCGGCCTTGCGATCGAAGCCGGCGAGGACAGCGCTTTCGCACAGCGGCTGACTCCGGATGAGGCGCGCTTGGCGTTCCGGTATATCCCTTGGGAGCTCAACGGTTTTCCTACCTGGTTCGAACGGCTGTATCGCGCCTTTCCGGAGATCGGCCGAGAGGCGGTGGCGAAAGAGCTGCTTTGGGAGCTTGAGCACAGCATAGCCGACCACCCGCTCCACTACATCCTGCACGATATTCTCTACCATGCCCCTTGGCTACATGCAGAAATAGCCCCGCTGATCTTCGACTGGCTACGGGCGAACGAGATGCCGAACCCGGACGGGCTTAGGTATTGTTTGAACATCCTGACGAGCGGCGGCATCGCCCCCCAATCTCTGGCGGAGCTCGCCGCCGAAAAGGCTGGGAGCACGACGCTCGCCGAACAGCGGCCGCGTTGGTTTGCGCTCTGGGTGGACACTGATCCCGGCGTCGCAATTCCGGCGCTTGAGTCTGCCCTTGAGAGACTCTCGTCCGGTGAAGCTTCGGCCTTCGCGCAGAGTTTCGTCGTTGGCCTGCTAGGCGATCGGCATGGCACCGGCACGAGAGTTGGCGCGTACCGCAATGCCCAGTATCTGAAGACGCTATACGTCCTCATGCACCGCTTCATTCGCGTCGCGGAAGACATCGAGCGAGCTGGCAAGGGCGTCTATTCACCCACGTTGCGAGATGATGCACAGGAGGCACGCAACAGGCTATTCAACACGCTCACAGAAGTGCCCGGGCCGGAGGCGTATTCGGCGATTAAGGCGCTTGAGGCGGAGCATCCTGAACCGGCCTATCGCCGTTGGATGTCCGAGCGGGCAAGTGAGCGTGCAACCAAAGACGCTGACGAGCCTGCATGGTCCACTGAGCAGGTTCGCCGTTTCACGGAAGCAATTATGGAAGACAGATCTTAGCCGACAACGAACCACGTGTTGCAGGGTTTACGCACGCCGGCTTTCCATGCCGGAGGCAACTAGACCCGACAGTCGGCTACCGGCCGTTCCGCTAGGCGTGGTTGCCGGTCACCGAACCGCGAGCCCTCATTCCGGTAAACGGTGCTACTCCTCATAGGCGATCTTACGGAGCGCAATGGAGCGGTCGGCGCGGCGGCGTTCCATCGCGAGTTGGTTGTCCGCCGATTTGACGAAGCTCGCGGCGAACGCGCGCACCGCCTCATTCTCGTCTGCCGCCCATTCGGCGACCAGCGCCTTGCGGGCCTCTTGGGCTTCGACGCTCCCGTATTCGCCGACGAGTACGCCGCTCGAATTGATGACGATATCGACGATTCCCAGCAACTCGTCTTCGGCGTGCAGAAGGCCGACGATCCGGCGCAGGAGGGGGTGTAGGAAGTTCTCGCCCTCGAAGGCACGCAGGACCGATAGCACGAATTCGATCCCCTCTCGGCTCTCTTCGATCTGGCTGTAGAGCAGCGGATAAACGGGATGTTCGAGGTTAGGGAACAGCTCTGCGATCAGACGCCCACCGCGAAACTGCGAAAAGCTGGGATTGGCCTCGAACCAGCGCCGCGCCGATGCGACGATCTCGACCGGAGCAGCGGCGAGGGGCGCCCGCAGATAGTGGAGCCCATGCGGCAGGTCCTCGTACCGGACATCGCCGGTTTCGCGCTCATGCAAGAAGCGCCGGCCAATGAGATCAATCACCGCCTGGGCATGCTCGCGCGCAACGACAGCCAGCAGCGCTTCGCCCTGGGTGCCAAGGCGGGGCATGTCGATCATAAGCGCAAGCAGCGGCTTGACCTGCTCAGCCGACAATCCCTTGAGGAGGTCGAGCTGATCCCAGTTGAACATGCCGCCGACCCAGCCGAACAATCCGCGGGATGACAGTGACTGAACCGCCGGCAGGAAGATCGCGTCGAACAGCCCGTCCGGATGCTTGGTGGACTGCCGGGCGGCGGCCACCGCGACATTGTGGAGGATCTGATCGTCTTCTGCCGCCAGACCCTTGGCCACGATAGTCGCTAACAGGTCGAAACGGAACGCCTCGGCAAACTGGAGATACCAGGCGATCGACGAGAGATGTTTGTCCTCGGCGACCCAGGTCTCGATCAGCGGATCGACCGCCGCTCCATGACCCGCTTCCGACAGGCCATGCAGCATGCCGGGCAGCCAGTTGGCGAGCCGGTCGCTCAGTCGCGGCATCCAGTGGAGCAATATGCCCGGCTGAGCTGCGGCGAGCTTCTTGATGAACTCCTGCAAGCCAAGGAACGTCGCCATATCCTCGCTACGGGTTTCAACGAAACGCTCTAGCCGCGCGTGCCAGTCGTCGGCACTCGCCGCATTGACGCTGGCCACCAGTGCGTCAATCCCGGCGGAGCGCTCTTTCGCCGCCGCCTCATAATCGAATCCTGGCTTCGCCCACATGATCGGGGTCACGCTGTCGTGCCCGACAAGCAACCGGTAACGGTCGAAATCGGGATCGCCTTCCAGCGCTGCGCGGCACGCAGTGATCGCGTCAATCAGCCGGCCCTGTGCGGAGACCAAGTGGGGCTTGTCCGCCATCCCTGGCGGCAGTGCGTCATATGCGTAGAATTTATGATGCAGATTGACTTCGAGCTGTTGCCTCCCTTCGAGGCTGAGGTCGGGCACCACCGTGGCGAAGAACCCGACTACATGCGCGAGATCGTCCATGATGACCTCGCCGAGCAGGTCGGTGTATCCGGCGTTGTTCGGTGTATTACCCGCCGCGAGCATTGCGCGGCGGACCTCCTCGCGCGCGTCGTCCTCGCTGAGCAGGCCGTGCAGGCGTTCCAGCTGGTGCAGTGCGTCGCGCCGCGTCGCCTTCAGGTCTTCGGTCACCGCGACAGACCCGCTATGCAGCGTCACGGTTTCGGCCTGCCAGCTGGTCCCCGTCACCGTGCTCGACAGCGCCTCCCGCAGCATGATGGTAGCACTGGGCGCCGCCGAGACGAGCGCCGCATCCTCAAGGCCCGTGATGCGGTCGACCAGCAGTCGCTGGAGCCCCGATCCGACTTGCTGCCAAGCGCTGCGGTCGTGCTGCGCAAAACGCCGGGTGAGATCGTCGATCGGCTTGCGCTCGTCCTCAGTCGCCGCCGCCAGACGCATCGCGATCAGCGCATCGAACATACGCTCGGGGTTGGAATAGAGGAGATAGCCGCTCTCGAGAATGCGGCAAATTTTCGCGATTATCGCGTCGCTCTTAGTCCCGGGATATTCGCCGAAATAGCTCTTGTGCGGCACGTCGGGCATCGCCGGCGCACGGATCACGGCATCTGACAACGTGTCGATAATCTCGGGAGCAGCCGCGATATAGTCGTCATAGTTTGGCAGTACATAGTTCGAGAATTTCTCGACGGCATCGTCGAGGCAATTGCGATCAATGCAGGCGCGGATCACTCCAAGCGCGTCGCTGTCGAACATGGCCTTGCCGTCGCGCAATTGCGCATAGTCACTCGCGATCTTGTCGAACGCATAACCCGCCGGCTGGAGGAACTCCTGCATCACCTTGCGCAGCCGCTTGCGCATCGCTTCGACCTTGGCGGCCCCGAACCCGACATCGGTCATCGGCTTGTAGATCGTGTCGTGCGCCATCTCCGCCCAGGCATGATCCAGGATCGTCTGGACTTGGACCTCGCAGCATAACCCGGCGAACCGCCGATATTCGGGAAGCGCACAGCGGGCATCGCTCAACGTCACCACCCAGTTTTCGGAGATGAAGAACTCGGCGCCGTCTTCCTTGTTGTCGGGGTAGTGGATTTTTGAGCGATCATAATCGACCGTGAAATTCTCGCGCAGGATTCCGCTCTGTCCGAAGCGGTGTACATCGCGATTGGTGTAGAAGATGAGACGGCAGCCTGAGACGTCCTTAGCGAATTCACCGATTGCCGCATCCGGGGCAGCCTCGGCCTTGACGAGCTTGGCCCGCAGCGAGTCCGCCTCCTTGGCGCGATGCTGGATGTTCTGCAGCCGCAGGTCGTTGTGCTCGACGACCGCCGCTTGGAGGATCGCCGCCACCGCCTCCGCGAAGTCGGCGTAGAGAGCGCGGCCGCCATTCTCATATTCGTCAATGTTCATCGGCGGTCCTTTGCTCTTGCGACGCGATGGCATGGTGCGCGCCGCAACGTCCGACCTATCTGGCTCAGAAATGGAACGGCGCCGCGATTGCGCAAGCTAAGGGGTCGTGGAATTCACAGGAACCATGCCAGCGGACCTAACGGTCAATGGCCCAATCTGCGTCGGCTCCAAGCAGTTCGAGCCGCAACAGCAGGCGCCGCTCTCGATACCGTGGATCGGCTACGGGCCCACGGCGACCGCGCCCAGTCATTTTGGGGCCTATGTACGTGGCAGCCAATCCTCGCCTAAGTATCCGCCCCAGAGCCGAAGGAGACGACGCGCACCCAACGACACCGCCTTAACTTGCTTGTCCGCGCTGAGGATGCCGTTGAAGAAAGTGCCTGCCGCAGCGAGCTGCATGTCGATCGCATCGTTCACCCGCTTTTCAACCTCCTTCCCTGTGTGACTACCATCCCTAATCCAGCTCAAGGTGTAGAGCATCACACAGAGGGAGTATCGAAAACCAAACATGCTCATGGCATCCTTCACGGTAATCCGCTCGCCGGGACTCCTCCCCTGATTCCTGACCATGAAATCGCGGGTCGTCGTGAGCAGAAGATCCAGGGCCTTATGGAGGGTGTTAGCCGAAACATCCTTGCCTCGGCGCAGTTCGCCAATCTCTTTGGAAGAGAAGACAGACATGGCGTTGACCATCTCTTGCTCCCAGCCGGCAATCTCCGCTCGCAGGTTCGACATGATAATGGACGCCGCAGTTTGTGCCTGTTGCATGTAAGTAGGGACGGTGGGAGGTACTGGGACACGCCAAAGGTCCGCCGCAAGTTCACGCAGCTCCGCGGTAAACTTGTAGTCGATCAGATTTGCGATGTCCTCGTGAGCGTGAACCGTATCCTCGAGAAGCCGGTCGGTCCGCTTCAGCGCGAAGCACTGCGTGGGATACCTAAACACGACTTTCAAGGAATCCCGCGACGTATTCTCGGCGTTCTTCTTTTGCATTTCAATAAGCGTCCAATCGGACAAGCCGATGGCATGATTTCTCGTTGCACCGAGAAACTGGTCCAAGCCCGGATGACGCAGAGAGTTCGAGTCCGCGAGAAGGATAACCATCTCGAGCGGATAGCCCAATTTGTCAGGGCAAGCTCCAGATGATCGGGAGCGCTGCTGCTACAGTGACGACCGCGTTGTTCGCAATGCTCGGAATCTGATCGTCGGCATCCTACGAATTGTGGTCCCAAGCCGACCGTCGGTAATCGCTCAGTTGCTCCGTTTGCGCAGTGTCAGGATGCTGGGGAAGCGAGCGCACCCTTGCGGAACACAGCGGACATTCGCGCCCGCCCGCTTTGCGCATGTACGGCGGTAACGATCGCCTCGATCACTGGAGGTTCAAGTGTCGCGCGCGCCCAGTCGAGATGCGCAGGCGCATCATAGGCTAGTGACAGGGGCTCTACGCCGCGCGGTGCCAGCACGTTTGTCCATCGGATGTTAGGCCGGGTCCGAAGTCGTGACGGCCACGCACCGTCCCGGTCATCTGCCTTGAGCACTATCTGTAGGCAGACTGAGCCCATCGTCGTGACGAACAGCATGTACGGCGTGTTCCGGTCGTCAAGCCTTCGCTGCAGCAGCGCGGCGGCGAGCAGTGGCGGCGAATTGCCGATGGTCGAGAAGGAGAGGCCAACAATCATGTGCGGCAACAGGTCGTCGTCGGGAGCGCGGAGCCAGGCGATGATCTTTGAGAAGTGCGGCAGTTCGTCCTCCGGCAATAGCGCCACAGCCATCTTCACCAGCGCCTTGTAGGCCTTGGCAGGCACGAAGCGCTCGGTCCCGCCGGGAATGCGAAAGACCAGCTCGCCCGTTTTCGGGTTAACCCCGAAATGCTCTGAGAACGGAGTCCCGTTCGCGCGCATCGAGATCGACCGCTTGCCCTCAATCCTCTGGTTGCGGATCGACGCCGGACCGTCACTGCGGCCGGTCTGGCGGACCTTGTTGCCCTTGCCTTGTGTGCCGCCGACCGTGAGGATCGCACCCATGCTCTTCACGAGTGCGTCATCAAACGCCCCGAACCTAGCATTGCAGGCGTCACATTCGTCGAGGGAGGTCACCCATTTGTTACCGAACGCCTCCGGAAGCGTGTGGGCGACATTGCGGAAGGCGCGGGAATCTGTCTCGCCGCAAAACCGACACCGACCGCGGGTCCCGAGCGTGACGTCCGGCTCACCGAGGCTGCACTGTACCATAGCGAGGATCGCGTAGTCCTCGCAATCGAGCGTGGCTTTAGGGGGCGAGGACAAGCAACTTCTCCATGCGGCGGATGATTTGGCATCCGCCTTTCGGTGACGAGGACTACCAACATCCACTACGACGCGCGCAACGATCTTTTCCTAGCTACGTGCCCTGCTCGCTATTGGAACGTTCCTCCAGAGCATCGTCCAACTTCACACAGCACTGATAAAGCTTGCGGATCTGGTCGCGCCTCGCGTCGAACATGCCCTCGTGCGTCATGTCTAAATCGTAAAGGAGCGCCTGAAGACGATCGAACCAGCGCCGACCGCCCTTTTTCTCCTCTCCTCTATATGCCTCGAGAAACAGGTCCTCGAACGGTCCGAATCCGAGAACCGAGAAATGACGGACGCCAATCTTGCTCTCTTGCAGCATCAGGTCGCCGATGGCCGCTTGCCAATCGCGGTAGATATAGGCCTCCTTGATGCCGAAGACGACCGAAGCTTGGTCCGCCGTGGCTGTGACAAGATCATTTGGAATATCGACGCGGGCATTTTCGCGAACGATATCGGCACATCGCTGAGCAAGCTCGACCTGATCTGCATCCGATAAATCGCGTGCGCCAAGGACTCCTTTCCGCGCCAAATAATCCGCTCGCTCGCCATCGATGAGACTGGCGACGTGATCTTTCACTTCGGACGCAATGGACCCCACGCGCCACAGGTTCAGCAATTCAACAAGCCGTTGCAGCTCAACGTGGGTCCCGTCCGCCAACGCGGCTTCGAGTTCGGCAATTGACTGCATCTCGCTCGATGCCGCCGCCTGCTGCGGATCAAGATAGCTCCGCTCACGCCGAATGGCGCGGATCCATCCGAGTACAGCAGCTATCCGATAGAGCGTGCTGATGCGTTTATATTCCAGGAACGGAATGCTCGGCGCGTCCGAGCGGAGGTAGCGGGCTTGCTTCTTTTCGACGATCTCGTGCAGCCGATACTTCAAGCTCGTCACTGAATCTTTGAGCGGGTCGGCATAGAGGCGCACCATATCGCGACGGGCCTCTCTATCCGTTTCCCTCTTGTCGGCCAGCTCGTCCGCGCGCTTCTTGCGAGCGACATAAATTGCCATGACAATGTCGCGCGCGACCAAGCCGATCAAAACGCCGGCGAGTGCAATGACGGCCGCAACAACGGGAGGCGAGACGAACACCGCACCGTCGGAAATAGAATTGCTGACCGCCGAAGTCATGCCCCCCTCCATGTTCCCTAGGGCGGACGCTATGCCCTCACGCCTGGCGCAGCAATCTCGATCAGCGCGCCAGTCTTGACCGCTTCACCCGGCGAGCGGCTGCGGCTTCGCGAATCTTCCGCTCCTCCCGCCCGATCGCGCGTTCCGATTGCGCCAGTGCGCGCGGAACGCGCGCATGGAGTTTGCTGAGCGCCATCAGCTGCGCGATCTTGTCGAGCGTCCACGGCTTCGGAAGCAGAAGCATCGTGATATGCATGAGGCTCAGCGCCAGATTTTGGCCCGGCTCGACAAATCCTACATTGCTGGCGCCTGCGATGCTCGCGAACCGGCGGTCGAGTGAGCCGAGCCGATACGCGATGCCCTTAGTACTCGCGTGAACATTGTGACTCGCCATCTTGTAGTGCGAACGCATCATCGCGCGGCCGGCGGCGTCCTCGATATTACTGAAATTGGGTTGGGGGTTTCCGAGGTGAGCAGCGACCCAGCCATAGTCGCCGCCAAATTCCTTGCCGTAGCGGCGGATCGCATCGGCATAGTCACGCTCGATGCGCGCGGCCGCACGTTTCGAGAATGGGGCATAGCCGAGCTGAGCATGGCACGCGTGATACTGCCCAAGGCCTTTTTTCGCCTCGACGATCTCATGTGCAAGATACCGTTCAGCCAAAGGTTCGCCGCCATCATCGAGCACCATCGCGACGCACGCAACCTCATGAAGGGTCCGCCATCGCGCCATCGCACCATCGGCGTAGCCGTTTTCCATCAGTACCATGATCTCGGACGCGATTTGGATCGCACGGACATGCAGGTGGGAAAGGGCTGTATTAAGATAAGCGTGGCGGTCTGACCGCGAGCGTCGCGCACGACGGTGAAAATCCGTACCAATGTTTCGCGATAGCTCAATCAGCATCCGCAGAGCATCGAAACCCTTGCCCCAACGTGCCTGCAGGTTGAAGCGGAATTGGTCCATCTGGACGTTCGTCGCATCCCGCCAGACGGTCCAGTCGCGCTCGTATCTGCGCAGCATCTGGCTTGCCGCCTTTTCGGCCACCGTGTGGATCAGGTCGGGCAGCGTCTCGCTGAAGTTGTCGGTAAACTCCTGCACGCGAGCTGCGTCAGCATCGGTAAATTGGAGAACGATTTCCTGTTCGGATTCGACTTCAAAAACTTCCTCGACGTCAGCGTCCCCGCCCGCAGCGGCTCCGAGCAGCCGATCGACGAGGGCGCCGATCAGTATGTCATCCTCGTCGTGTCCGACCGCCTTGAGTTTGTCGCGGACTACTTCGGTCGCGATGACGCGCGGCAAGGTGGACAACTGTTCTTCAAACAGGGATTGCAAAACCCCCATCACCCGCTCCCCTGATTTCAGCAGAGGTAAGAACGTAACGGAACGAAAGGGAAACAGCAATCGAGTGTCCGATTAGACCTCATCGTCGGGCGTGACCAAGGCGACGTGGCTGACCTCAAGCGCTTGCGCCAACTCGTAGAGCGTTATCACCGTCGGATTGCGTCGACCGCGTTCCAAGCTGCTGAGGTACTGCTGGCTGAAGCCGGATCGCGCCGCGACCTCTTCCTGCGTAAGCCCCTTCTCCCTGCGCAAACGGGCGACGTTTCTCCCCACCAGCTTCCGCATGTCCATAGGGGAGCAGATCGCAATTTACACATTTTAAGTTTATCAACTGTAGTATGTATTGGGCCGGTTGAAGGCATCTTGGCGAATTGGGGGCGGTATGGAAGGCAGACGACTTGCTCTCAGTGTTCTCCTCGGAGGAGTTGGCCTGGGTATCGTTTCGTTGGCCTCGCCTTCAGTTAGGGACTTCGCCGATGGACTTCTCGGATTACCGGCGGGATCCTCGGCAAATGGGAACGAGACGCTCGATCTAAGGGCCGAGCTTGCTGCGCCATCATTAAGCGCCGCCCTTCAGCCTGAAGAGTCCGATGAGCTCGGACAGGGGCTCCTTTTCTTTTCGGAGGCTCAGTACGCACAGGCGATCCCGATCATCGGAAAATACGCATTGCTCGGCGACGATTTGGCGCAGCAGGTGATTGGTGGAATGTTCGCATTCGGCAAAGGCCTTCCGCTTGATCGCGAGGAAGGGCTTCGTTGGCTTGCCCTCGCTGCTGCGCAGGGAAATCGAGGCGCCGCGGAACTTGCCGTCACAATTAACTCTACTCCGAATTGGGAGCAGCGCGTCGCCGCACTTGCCGCGTCAACCAATGCATCCTCGGAATGGGGGCAGTCTGGCTCAGCTTCCGAATTCGCATATTCGGAAAGCGCGCGCCCCGCGCCACAATATGACCTCAGCACAGCCGCGCGAAGTAGCTCATATGCATCTCCGCGCTCTGTTCTCGGCGACAGCTCCGCACCGGCAGTGGCCGGCTCGAGCAGCACTCCGATCGGTGCCCGCAACTCGATAGAGCAAGCTTACGGATCGGAGTCCGCCAGCCGCAGGTATTCAGGAGCCCAAGCCGGTCTGTCACAAGTAGGGAGCACCTCGTCCATCATCCTCAACCGGTCTGGTCCAGGTACCTACTCCGATAGCAGCGGGGACATTTACGCGCAGGCCGGACCTCATGGCGTCGTGAATACGCGGACAGGTGAATTCAGCCCGACGAACTGACGCTCAGCCCATTGATTGACGGGGAGGCTTATGCCGAATGACACGCAGGGCTCGCAGTCGTTTCACCAAGGCTTCAACGCGGCGGCCTTCTTCGGGCTCTGCGCTCTCGCCTACTTTGAGGTGATTTCTGGAGCGACCTTCGTCGTACTTATGCTGGTCCTCGTTGGGTTCTATACCTATCGGTACCAGTAGCGGCGAATAACTCGACTTTTGGATAGTCGGCTCAGGAAAATCCAGGAAAATTCTGAGAGCGATCATCAAGACCCCCACCCTTGGCCGCGATCGAATCCCCCCTCCGGGGCGGGGCTGGGAAAAAGAATGCTTTTCCTGTGCCGTCGCGCCCCGCTCGTCCCAGCACAGTAGTCGGTTGCTTGGCTGCTCTGCACTCGGACGACGCAGCCCGCGAAAAAATCTCCGGACGTCTGATCGCCGGCCCGGATCAAATCCGATTCACGACAATCGAGACGCTCGCGAGCTGGTCGTTTGGCGACACCACAATGAGGGGCTCAGTGTGGGGCTGGGCGAGGCAAGCCCCATTTTCCTCATAAATTCAATTGATTACGAGAAAGTCTGGCGGAGACGGAGGGATTCGAACCCTCGATACAGGATTTACCCGTATGCCGGTTTAGCAAACCGGTGGTTTCAGCCACTCACCCACGTCTCCGGATCGCGGCGGCGAAGCGCGGCCTATAGCGGCGGGTCCCCCAGGCGACAAGGGTTCCGACAAGGGTTCCGGCAAGGGCCCCGGCAAGCGCTCCGTCGGGCGGCTTGCCGGGGCGGGCAGGGGACTCGATTCGCCGCAAATCGGATTCGCCCTGCCGCGCATTCATTGCCGCTTCAGGCGCAAAGGATTCTCTGTGCCACCGGACGTTTCCGCTTGGACGGGACGGGGAAGGACCATGATGAAATTAGATGCCACAAACCGCCGCCGCCGGATTTTCGCCGCCGCGCTGGCATTCGCCGCGCTGGCCGGCCCGGCGCCGCTCGCCGCGCAGGCGATCGAGACGATCGATCCCGACGCGGGGTTTGAGATCGACGGCGACCTTGCCGGGCCGCAGCCGCCCGCGCCCGAAGCGCCCGCGGTGAGCGAATACCGGGCCCCGCTCGCCGATTACGCCAGCCCCGCGCCCTCGATCGCCGTCGCGTCCGCGCCGGCCGCGGCGCAAGGCACGACCTACAAGCGCGACGACCTGATCGGCGCCGCCGAGGGGGTGTTCGGCAAGGGCGCCGAAGGCCTCGCGCGGCTGATCGAGGACGTGCTCAGCAAGCAGGGCGAGCCCAACGGCTACATCGTCGGCCGCGAAGCCGGCGGCGCGGTGGCGCTGGGCGTGCGCTATGGATCGGGCACGCTGTTCCACAAGGTTGAAGGCCAGCTGCCGGTCTACTGGACCGGCCCCTCGATCGGCTTCGACCTCGGCGCCAACGCCGGCAACACCTTCGTGCTGGTCTACAACCTCTACGATACCGAGGAACTCTACGAGCGCTATCCGGCGGGCGAAGGCGATGCCTATGTCGTCGGCGGGCTGACCGCGAGCTACCTGCGCAAGGGCGACGTGGTGCTGATCCCGATCCGGGTCGGCGCGGGCCTGCGGCTGGGGGTCAACGCGGGCTACATGAAGTTTTCCAAGAAGCAGCGCTGGCTGCCGTTCTGAGGACTTCGGGCACCCACTGAAGTCGTCATTGCGAGCGGCCCCGGACTTGATCCGGGGTCGCGCGGCAATCCAGGGCCATGCAGCGCCGCCCCTGGATTGCTTCCCCCGGCACAAGGCCGGGGTCGCAATGACGAACAGATTCAGACAAGCCTCGATTGGCCCTTGCGGGCGCGCACGCGCATGGGCATGAGCGCGCCGCCATGCTCGACAGACTCGACCAACAGCCGCCCGACGCGCTCCTCGCGCTGATCAAGCTGCACGACGCGGACCCGCGTCCCGACAAGATCGACCTCGGGGTCGGCGTCTACAAGACCGGCAACGGCGCGACGCCGGTGTTCGGCGCGATCAAGGCGGCCGAACGCAAGCTTGTCGAAGAGCAGGACACCAAGGCCTACCTCGGCCCCGAAGGCGACATGGGCTTCGTCCACGCGCTGATGCCCTATGTCTTCGGCAGCGATCCCACCCGCGGCGGGCGGATCGAGGGGATGCAGACTCCCGGCGGCACCGGCGCGGTGCGGCTGGCGCTGGCGCTGGCCAGGCGCGCGGGCATCGGCCGCGTGCTGATGGGCACGCCGAGCTGGCCGAACCACGCGCAGATCGTCAAGGACCTCGACCTCGATCTGGCGACCTTTGCCCACGCGACGGCCGACGGCGCGGCCGACCTCGACGCGCTGAAGCAGGCGCTGGCGAGTGCGCGCGAAGGCGATGCGGTGCTGCTGCACGGCTGCTGCCACAACCCGACGGGCATCGACTACACGAACGGGCAGTGGGACGAGATCGCCGCGCTGCTCGCCGCAAGCGCGGCGCTGCCGGTGATCGACCTTGCCTACCAGGGTCTCGGCCAGGGGATGGACGAGGACGCCTACGGCATGCGCGCGGTGATCGATGCGGTGCCCGAGGCGCTCGTCGCCTACAGCTGCGACAAGAACTTCGGCCTCTACCGCGACCGCGTCGGCGCGTTCTACGTCTTGGCGCGCGAGGCGGGCGATGTCGGCCGGATCATGTCGAACGGGCATGCGCTCGCGCGGGCCGCCTGGTCGATGCCGCCCGACCACGGCGCCGCCGCGGTGCGGCTGGTGCTGCGCGACCCGCAGCTGACCGAGAGCTGGCTCGACGAGCTCGACCAGATGCGCGCGCGGATCCGCCAGGTGCGCGCCGCGCTGGCCCAGGCCGGCCGGCTCGGCAGCGTCGACATGGCGCCGATCGGCAGGCAGAACGGGATGTTCGCCACGCTGCCGCTCGACAAGGCGCAGATCGACAAGCTGCGCGAGGAGCACGGGATCTACATGGCCGGCTCGGGCCGCATCAACGTCGCCGGGCTGACGGTGGACAACATCGCCAAGTTCACCGCGGCGATCGCCGAGGTCGCTTCCTAGATGGACCGCCAGCCGGTCCTCGAAGGGGAGCGGCTGCTGCTGAGGCCGCTCGAGCCCGACGACTGGGACGCGCTCTACGCGGTCGCGTCCGATCCGCGGGTGTGGGCGCTGCATCCGGCGCACGACCGCTGGCAGGAACCGGTCTTTCGCGCCTTCTTCGCCGATGCGCTGGCGAACAAGGGCGCGCTGGTGGTGATCGAGAAGCCTGCCCTGAGCGCTGTCGAAGGGGCGAGCGGCGAAGTCGTCGGCTCGTCGCGCTTCCAGGGCTACGACCCGGCGGACGGCGGCTCGGTGGAGATCGGCTGGACCTTCCTCGCCCATCGCTTGTGGGGCACCGGCGCCAACGCCGAGATGAAGCGGCTGATGCTGGCCCACGCGCTGCGCTACGTCGAGCGCGTGCTGTTCCGCGTCGGCGAGGACAACGTCGTCTCGCGCGGAGCGATGAAGAACATCGGCGGGCGGCTGACCGAGACGACCGAAGTGCGCGACATGGCCGGCGAGCCGGTCGTCCACGTGATTTATGAAATCGACCGCGAGAGCTTCGCCAGCGGGCCGCTGGGGCGGTCCTAGACGGCCCGCAGCCGAGGCACGGCCTGGGCGATCACCCGGACGGCCGAGCGCAGGAACAGCGCCGCCATCGCAGAGCCGATCAGGATGTCCGGCCAGGGCGAGTCGGTGGCGGCAACGAGGCCCGCGGCGAGCAGTACGCCGAAGTTCGAGATCACGTCGTTGCGCGAGCATTCGAACGTGCTTGCCATGTTCACGTCCTGAGAGCGGAAGCGCCACAAGAGGCGCAGGCAAGCGAGGTTGGCAATCAGCGCCAGCGCCCCGGTTCCCAGCATCAGCGCAGACGACGGCGGGACTCCGCTCTCGATCTTGGCGATCACGTTGACGACGACGCCGAGGCCGAGGGCGAGGATGGCAATGCCCTTGATCAGCGCCGCGCCCGCCTTCCAGCGGTCGCTCCGCGCGAGGGCATAGAGGCTCACCCCGTAGACCATCGCGTCGCCCAGCATGTCGGCGGCATCGGCCATCAGCGCGCTGGAACCGGCGACCACGCCGGCGACGAATTCGATCGCGAACATCGCCGCGTTGATCGCCAGCACCGTCACGAGCACGCGCCGTTGCGCCTGTTGGCGGGCGAGTAGCTCGATCGCGGGAGCCTTGGCGGAACAGCAGGAATCGGCCATCGCGCCCGTCGCCCTCAGCCGCGCAGGCTTTCGAGCCGCTGGAGATAGCGCGCGACCGTGTCGATCTCGAGGTTGACCTCGTCGCCTTCGGCAAGGCCGCCGAGCGTGGTCACTTCGCCGGTGTGCGGGATCAGGTTGACGCCGAAGCGGACCGCGCCGCCGGACAGGTCCTCGACCTCGTTGACCGTCAGCGAGACCCCGTCGAGCGCGATCGAGCCCTTGGGCGCGATGAACGGGGCGAGCGCCTTCGGCGCTTCGATCACGAGGCGCGTGGAAGCGCCTTGCGCCGCCTTGCCCGCGACCGTGCCGACCGCGTCGACATGGCCCGAGACGATGTGCCCGCCGAGCTCGTCGCCGAGCCTGAGCGAGGGTTCGAGGTTGATCCGCGCGCCCTCGGCCCACATGTCCTTCGCGGTGCGCGAGAGCGTTTCGGCCGAGACGTCGACCGCGAACCAGGCATTTCCCGCCTCGCCGCCGCGCTCGACCACGGTCAGGCATACGCCCGAGCAGGCGATCGAGGCGCCGACGGCGATTGTCGCCGGGTCGAACGGGCAGGCGATCCGCAAGCGCAGGTCGCCGCGTTCCTCGCGCTGCCCGATCATGCCGATGGCGGTGACGATGCCGGTGAACATGGGGACCCCTTCAGCTTCGCGGGGGGGTGTAGACTTCGAGCGTGTCGCTGCCAAGCTGGCGCCGCTCGGCGAGGAGCCAGCCTTTGGGCGCGCCCGCGGGGCCGGGATTGCGGAAGGCGGCGATGCCCCCGCCGAATGCGACCGGCGCGCGGTAGAGCATGAGCCGGTCGACCAGGCCGGCGGCGAGGAACGCCTGCGCGGTTTTCGAGCCGCCTTCGACCAGCAGGTACTGCACGCCGTCGAGGCCCGCGATCGCATCCGGGGCGGGCAGCGCCTGCCAGCCTTCCGGCGTCGCGCCGCGCGTCAGCAGCAAGCGGCGCGGGCTGCGGTCTTCGAGGCCGGGCAGGCGCACGTCGAGCCGCGGCTGGTCGGCCCTGAGCGTGCCGCGGCCGACCAGGATGGCGTCGTTGCGCGCGCGCTCGCGATGGGCGTGGGCGCGGGCGTGCTCGCCGGTGATCCACTTGCTGGTGCCGTCGGCGCGGGCGATGAACCCGTCGGCGGTGAGGGCGAGCTTGAGCGTGACGAACGCGCGGCCTTTCAGGCGCCGCATCAGGTAGCCCGCCAGGCTGGCGCGGCAGGCCGGATCGTCGCGCAGCTCGGCCGCGATCCCGGCGGCGTGCAGCGCGGCCATGCCGTTCCCGGCCGTGCGCGGGTCGGGGTCTTCCACCCCGGCGACGACGCGGGCGAGCCCGGCTCGCGCGGCCAGGTCCGAGCAGGCCGGGCCGCGTTCGCTCTTGTGCGCGCAGGGTTCGAGCGTGACGTAGAGCGTGGCCCCGCGGGCCGCTTCGCCCGCCTGTGCCAGCGCCACCGCCTCGGCATGCGGGCGGCCGCCGGGGCGAGTCGAGCCGCGCCCGACGACGATGCCTTGCTTGACGACGATCGCCCCGACCGCCGGATTGGGGCGGCTGAGCGGGCGGGCGCGTTCGCCAAGGCAGGCGGCGGCGGCCAGCCACCGGGCGTCGTCATTCACCTTTCGGCTGGTCCTGCGGCGGTTCGCGGCCGGCCGGCGGGGCCTGTTCGGCGGCCTCGTCGGCGGCGATCTCGGCCTCCATCGCGTCGGTGTCGAGGCCGGTGGCCTTGCCGAGCGCGCGGTACATGTCCTTGCGGATTTCGACGCGCTGCTGCTCGATCGCGGCCGCTTGGTCCTTGCGCTTCTGGTTCTCGAGGTTCGAGGCGACGATCTCGGCGTCGGAGCGGCCATCGCGCCAGCTGGTGATGTAGGTCACTTCGGGCCGTCTGGGTTCGATGCGCTCGCTCTTGGGGATGAACAGGATCATCAGCGCGAACGTCAGCGCCACCGCCACGCCGAGCACGCGCCAGCGATAGGGCGTGGGCTGCCGCCATTCGGTGGCGAAATCCTCGACCGCGCGCCGGGGGGAAATGTTGCGCCAGAAACTCATGGCGCCAAGATAGTCGCGCCGGTCCGCCCGCGCCACCCCCGCGGGGGTGTAGATCAGTAGTATTCGACGCGGATCGGGATGCGGCCGCGGAAATCGCCGCCTTGCGCGTCCTTGGTCTGGAGCCTGGCGCCGAAGCTGAATTCGAGATGGCCGTCGGCATCGAGCACGGCGACCGGCGGCAGGTCGGTGCGGAATTCGGTCAGCTCGGCCTCGGCGCCCGTGGGGCTGCGCAGGACCACCGAGTGCGGCAGCTCGATCCGCACCGGGCGCAGCGGCTGGCCGGTGATCCGCGCCTTGCCCTGGAACGAGACCCCGCCGAGGTCGATCATGTTCGGCCCGACCTGCTTGGCGCCGGTCTGCGGGTCGATCGCCGCGTCGCCGTCCACCTTGCCGCGCAAGGCGAGGCGGCTGAACTTGATCCCGCTTTCGATCGAGATGGACAGCGGCAGAGGATCGCCCCTGGCCGGCGCGCGCAGGCAGTCGGCGCAGCCCTCGTCGCCCGCGCCCGTGGCCGGGACGGAGACCGCAATGAGCGCGGCCGCAAGGACGGGGCCGAAGCGCACCATGGCCGCTATTTGCCACGCGAATGGTTAATGCCCGGTTAGGGGCCCCTCCCTAGCCGAAGGCGGCGTAGAGCGAGCGCCCGTGCGCCTTGAGCCAGCCGTCGGCCGCCTTGAGATCGTCGTCGAACAATTCGCCGAGCAGGGCGTGGAACGCGGGCGAATGGTCGAAATGGATAAGGTGCGCCACTTCGTGCGCGACGACCGAGCGGCGCACGGCATCGGGCGCCTGGACCAGCCGCCAGTTGATCCGGATCGCCCGCCGCTCCGAGCAGCTGCCCCAGCGCCGCTGCGCGCGCGACAGCCTGAGCGGCGGCGGCGCGTGCCCGGCGCGCGCGCAGTAATGCGCCAGGTCTTCCTCGAGCAGCCGCCGCGCCTCGCTCTCGAGCCAGCGCTGCAGCCGCGTGGCGAGGGCTTCGTGCGGCCCGCCGATCCGCAGGCCGGCGCCGGCGAGGCTGGGCTTGCGCGAATGCGCGGGATGCCAGTCGATCGCCAGCTCGACGCCGCGATAGCGCACGGTCCCCCCCGCCTGCGGCGACCGCACGTCGGGCAGCGCGGCGAGCTGCGCCGCGAGCCATTCGGTGCGCGCGCGGGCGAAGACCAGGGCATCCTCGGTGCGGCCCCAGCGCGGCAGGGTGATGCGCACTTCGCGTCCGTCGGGCGCGAGCCGCATGACCAGCCGCTTGGCGCGCGGATGGCGGCGGATCGCCAGCGGCAGCTCGCGTTCGCCGATGCGGACCATGGGATCGCTTCCCGCGCTTCGCAGCCAGCCGATCATCGATCTTCCCACTCGACGATGTGGTGCTCGAGCGGCCCGGCATCGTCCTCGCTCACCGTCCTGCCGGCAACGCACATCCCGGCATCGACCATCGCCTGCGTGCTGCCGGTCAGCAGGTGATGCCATTCGGGCAGCGGCCTGCCGTCGGCGCGGAGGCGATAGGCGCAGGTATCCGGGAGCCACGGCACGGTATCGACCAGCCGCAGCGTCAGCCGCAGGCAATCGGGCACATAGGCCTTGCGGTGGCGGTAGTCGCTGCAGCGCGCGGTTGCGGGATCGAGCAGCCGGCAGGCGACGTTGGTGGTTGCGATCGCGCCGGTCACCTCATCCTCGAGCTTGTGCAGGCAGCAGCGGCCGCAGCCGTCGCAGAGCGCTTCCCATTCGGCGCGGTCGAGCTCCGCCAGCGGCAGTTCCCAGAACCGGTCCCTCAACTGACCCATTTTTCCAGTTCCGCGGCAACCGCCTCCGGCCCTTCGTCGACCGGCAGCAGGGCGATCGGCTGGCCTTGGCGGCCCATCAGGTAGGCCGCGCGGCTGTGGTTCATCAGATAGCCGCCTTCCTCGTTCGGCGTGCCCTTTTCGTAATAGACCGAGAAGGCCCTGGCCGCCACGGCGACTTGTTCGCTCGTTCCCGTCAGGCCGACGAGGTCGTCGGAAAAGGCACGGGTGAACTCGCCGACCACGGCCGGCGTGTCGCGCTCCGGATCGATCGAGATGAAGATCGGCACGACTTCTCCCGCAAGCCCCGGCTCGTCGCGCTCGAAGCGGGCGAATCCCTGCATCATCCGCTGCACGTCGAGCGGGCAGACGTCGGGGCAATAAGTATAGCCGAAATAGACGATCCGGTACCTGCCGTCGAAATCGGCCCACCGCACCGGCTTGCCTGCGCTGTCGACCAGTTCGAACGGGCCGCCGATCGCGGCGCCCGCCAGCGGCGGGTCCCCGGGCGGCGAATCCTGCGCGGTGCAGGAAAGGAGCAGGAACGGCAGGACAAATGCGGCAAGGCGACGGGGCATGACGCGCGGTTCATGCTCTGCTAACCGGGCCACCGCAAGGGTCGAGTCCGTCTTGGACGCGGGCTGTCCGCAGGAATTCGGGAGGCAATGAGGTGGCGATGGTCCATCGCAAGAAACTGGCGATAACGGCCGCTGCGGCGGCGATCCTGCTGGCGGCGGCGCCGGCCGGGGCGCAACTCTATTCGGACGGCTTCAAGTTCCTCGAGGCGGTCGAGAAGAAGGACCAGGCGGCCGTCGCCGAGCTGCTGCAGAAGAACGCCACGCTGGTCGATTCGCGCGATATCGCCACCGGCCGGACGGCGCTGCACATCGCCGCCAACAACCGCGAATACAGCTGGCTGAGCTACCTGCTCGGCAAGGGCGCCAACCCGAACATCTCCGACAAGCAGGGCGTCACCCCGCTGATGCTCGCCAGCCAGAAGGGCTTCGTCGAGGCGGTCAGCGCGCTCGCCCAATCGGGCGCGCGGGTCGACGAGGCGAACGACACCGGCGAAACGCCGCTGATCGCCGCGGTCCACCGGCGCGACCTCGCCATGCTGCGGGTCCTGCTGCTCGCCGGGGCCGATCCCGACCGGGCCGACAATTCGGGGCGCTCGGCGCGCGATTACGCGGCGCTCGACGGGCCCGGGAGCCAGCTGACGGCGGAGATCGAGCGGCTCGGCAAGGGCAGCAAGGACAAGTCCAGGCCGGCCCAGACCTACGGCCCGAAGTTCTGACGATGCCGGGCACGGCCGACCTTACGCTCGACGAACTGCGGCTCGAACTCGCGCCCAGGATCGCCGAGGCCGCCGTGTTCGACGGCTGGGGCGATGCCGCGCTGGTCACTACCTGCCGTGGCGCCGGGGCCGAACCGGCGGTCGCCCGCCTCGCCTTCGCGGGCGGGGCGATGGACATGATCGCCGCCTGGATCGCCACGGTCGATGCGCGGATGGAGCAGGCCTTCAGCAAGGAAGTGCTGGCGCAGATGCCGATCCGCGAGCGGATCCGCGCGCTGGTGTGGTTCCGGCTGGAAGCGGTCATGGGGCTGGAGGAAGCCTTGCGCCGGGCGCTGGCGATCGAGGCCATGCCGCAGAACCTCGCGTGCACGGCCAGGCTCGGCTGGTCGAGCGCCGATGCCATGTGGCGGCTCGCCGGCGACACCGCGACCGATTACAACCACTACACCAAGCGAGCGATCCTGGCGGCGATCTATGCCGCCACCCTGGCGGTCTTCGTCGGCGACGAAAGCGAAGGCAAGGCCGAGACGCGCGCCTTCCTCGACCGGCGGATCGAAGGGGTGATGAAGTTCGAGAAAGCCAAGGCGCAGTGGCTCTCCAAGCGCGAGCGCTTCGACGTGATGCGCTTTCTCGGGCGGCTGCGCTATCCGGCGCGCTGACCGCGCGCCCGATGCGAATCCGGGGTTTAATGAGAACGAGTTGCAATTAGCAGCCGATTCTGCCACCGCCCCGGCCATGACCCTCGACCAGCTTCCGCCTCACCGGCGCGCCGAAATCGTCGCGATCGACTGGGGCCTGCTCGCGCCCGAGGAAGCCAAGCGGCTGCAGGCGCTCGGCGTGGACGAGGGCGCGCGAGTGGCGATCGCCCATCGCGGCGTGTTCGGCGGGCGCGACCCGATCGCGCTGGAGATCGGGCGGATGACCCTTGCCATCCGCCGCAGCCACGCCGCGGCGATGACGGTCAAGGAACTCTGATGACCCGGCTGCGCACCGCCGCGCTGGTCGGCAATCCCAATTCGGGCAAGAGCGCGCTGTTCAACGTGCTGACCGGCGCGCGGCAGAAGATCGCCAACTATCCCGGGGTCACCGTCGAGCGGAAGGCCGGTCGGCTGGTGCTGCCGAGCGGCGAGCCGGTCGAGCTGGTCGACTTGCCCGGCAGCTACGCGCTCGACGCGGCGAGCCCCGACGAGGAAGTGACGCGCAAGGTCGTGTTCGGCGAATTCGCCGGCGAAGCGCGGCCCGAAGTGCTCGTGATCGTGCTCGACGCGTCCAACCTCGAGCAGCACCTCGTCTTCGCGCAGGAGCTGATCGAGCTCGGCCGCCCGGTGGTGGTGGCGCTCAACATGGTCGACCTCGCCGAACGCGACGGGCTGGTGCTCGACCCGGCGGCGCTGTCGCAGGCGCTCGGCGTGCCGGTGATCCCGACCGTGGCGGTGCGCCGCCGCGGGATCGCCGAGCTGGTCGCGGCGATCGCCAATGCCGAAGCGAGTGCCGAGCGCGATCCGAAAGATCATCGCCAGCCGCACCTGACCCTGCCCGAGCGGCGGCTTGCGGCGCGCAACATCGCCAATGGCGTGATCCTGTCGGAAACCGCGCAGCACCGGCTGCATGCCCGGCTCGACAAGGTGCTGCTGCACTCCTGGCTCGGTCCGCTGATCCTGTTCGCGCTGCTGTTCGTGATCTTCCAGGCGGTGTTCGCCTGGGCGACGCCGTTCGCCGAGGCGCTCGACGCCGGGGTTTCGGCGCTGATCGACCTCGCCAACGCGGCCTTGCCCGCAGGTTTCGTGCGCGACCTGATCGCCCAGGGGGTGCTGGCCGGGGTCGGCTCGGTCATCGTGTTCCTGCCGCAGATCGTCATCCTGTTCGCCTTCATCCTGGCGATGGAGCAATCGGGCTACATGGCCCGCGCCGCGTTCCTGATGGACCGGATGATGGCCGGCGTCGGGCTGTCGGGGCGCAGCTTCATCCCGCTGCTGTCGAGCTTCGCCTGCGCCATTCCGGGCATCATGGCGACGCGCGCGATCGCCGATCCCAAGGACCGGCTGACGACGATCCTGGTCGCCCCGCTGATGACCTGCTCGGCGCGCCTGCCGGTCTATGCGGTGATCATCGGCGCGTTCATTCCCAAGACCACGGTCGCCGGCGGGATCGGGCTGCAGGGGCTGGTGCTGTTCGCGCTCTACGTCACGGGGATCGCCGGCGCCTTCGCCGCCGCGCTGGTGCTGCGCCGCTCGGTCACCAGGGGCAATGCCTCGGGCTTCATCATGGAACTGCCCAAGTACCAGTGGCCGCCGCTGCGCGACCTGGCCATCGGGCTGTGGCAGCGGGCGTGGATCTTCCTGCGCCGCGCGGGCACGATCATCTTCACCGTCACCGTGGTCCTGTGGCTGCTGCTGAGCTTCCCCAAGGCCGCGCCGGGCGAAAGCCAGGTCGAGGCGAGCTTCGCCGGGCACATCGCCGACGGCCTCGAGGTCGTAGTGAGGCCGATCGGCTTCAATCATGAGATCGCGCTGGCGCTGATTCCGGCGATGGCCGCCCGCGAGGTCGCCGTGGCCTCGCTGGCGACGACCTATGCCGTGGACGCAAAGGACGAGGACGAGGCGGCGCAGGGGCTGATCCCGCAATTGCAGGCGCGCTGGACCCTGCCGACCGCGCTCGCCTTCCTCGCCTGGTTCGTGTTCGCCCCGCAGTGCCTGTCGACCATCGCCGTCGCCCGGCGCGAGACGAATGGGTGGAAATGGCCCCTGTTCATGTTGGCTTACCTGTTTGGGTTGGCCTACATCTTCGCGGGATTGACCTACTGGATCGCCACCGCGTCGGGGCTCTGAGCCAGCCCTTCCTTCGTCATTGCGACCCCGGCCATGTGCCGGGCGAAGCAATCCAGGGCTGCGCGCACCGCCCTGGACTGCCGCGGTCCCCGGATCAGGTCCGGGGCCCTCGCAATGACGATGTGGGAACTTGCGATTGGTGGGTGGCGACTCCCGGATGCATCCGATAAGCCGCTCGGCAAGCTAGAGAGGAATCACGAAGATGGCCGGCAGCCTCAACAAAGTCATGCTCATCGGCAACCTGGGTGCCGACCCGGAGATCCGCAGCTTCCAGAACGGCGGCAAGGTCGCCAACCTGCGCATCGCCACGTCCGAGACCTGGAAGGACAAGAACACCGGCGAGCGGCAGGAGCGGACCGAGTGGCACAATGTCGCGATCTTTTCCGAAGGCCTGGTCGGGGTGGTCGAACGCTACTTGCGCAAGGGCTCCAAGGTCTACGTCGAAGGCCAGCTGCAGACCCGCAAGTGGCAGGACCAGTCCGGTGCCGACCGCTACACCACCGAAGTGGTGATCCGCGGCATGAACGGCACGCTGACCATGCTCGACGGGGCGCAGGGCGGAGGCGGCGGCGGCCAGCGCGGCGGGGGCGGCGGCGATTGGAACCAGGGCGGCGGCCAGGGTTCCGGCGGCGGCCAGGGTTCCGGCGGCGGTGGGTCCGCCCCGGCGGGCGGCGGCTCCGGCTTCGCCGACGACCTCGACGACGATATCCCGTTCTGATCGGTCAACGCCGATCGAATGTAAAAACAGTTTGACATATCACCCCTGAATGTCCAAATGTTTGGACATTCAGGAGGTCGAGCATGGTTCAATCCAGTTACAGTCGGAGAGTGCGGGTCGCCACCTGGCTGGCCTTTGGCGGCGCGGTCGCCGCGGGAATCGCCGCTGGCCTGATCGCCCGCCTCGGCCAGCCGGGCGAGCATTTCTGGATCGTCTTTCCCCTGCTTGTGCTGATCTGCGCGCTTGCCTTTGCCGCGACCATCCCCTGGTGGCGCCGCGTCGATCACATGCAGAAGTCGGGGCACCTGGAAAGCTGGTATTGGGGCGGCACCGGCGGTGCGGCCCTCGTCCTTATGGCGCTGGTTGCGGGTACCGGCGTGCGCAGCGAGCTGACCACCGGTGCGATGTACCTGCTCGCGGGGCAGGCCGCCGCGTTTCTGCTCTATTGGGGGGTCTGGGCGTGGCGCCACCGCGGGACGGAGGCGTGAAGAACTGCCTGCGCGACTTGCGCAAGGCGCGCGGCCTTAGCCAGGCGGAACTGGCCGACTTGATCGAGGTCTCGCGCCAAACGATCAACGCGGTCGAGGCCGACAAGTACGATCCGTCGATCCCGATGGCCTACAAGCTCGCCGCCTTTTTCGGCGTTCCGGTCGAGGAGCTGTTCTTCAACCCCTGGCGCGAGGCGAGCTAGGGCTTCTTCAACGCCGCCAGCGCGGCGAACGGCCCGCTCGTTTCCTCGTCAGCCAGCCCCTTTTCCTTGCGCACGCGTTCGGCCTCGGGGCCGACTGCATAGGGGTCGATCGCCAGCGCCAGGCTCTGCGCGACGGCTTCGCCCAGGTCGATCACGTGGCCGGTGAAGGGAATCTCGTCGAGCTCCTCCTCGGTCAGTTCGATCTCCTCATCGGTCACGGCGGCTTCGGGCACGAAGCGCAGCGCGAACGGCTCGGATATCGCCACCGGCAGGTCCTCGCCGGTGACCGCGCAGCTCTGCACCACGTCGGCCGACAGCGTGCCTTCGGCGAGCACGGCGTCGCCCTCGGCGCGCAGCGCGGCTTCGGCCTCGAGCCGGTCGATCGCGACCAGCCCGAAGCGCGCCGCGAGCGCCTTGCGCTCCGCCTCGTCGGCCACGAGCCTGACCGGCGCGGCCGTCAGGTGGCGGCGGTCGACCGGGCGCGAGAATTCGGGCGCGTTCACCGCGCGATCCGCCCGGCGAGGATCTCCCCCGCCGCCAGGCCGTCGAGCTCGATGGCGAGGCCGCGCAGGCGCGCGGCGAGCCCTGCCGGGGCAGCGCCTGCGACCAGCGTCACGTTGCGCCGCACGGCATCCTCCAGCGCCGCGCCGCCGCCCTCGGCGAGCGCCGCGCGATAGGCGCCGAGCCGGCCGCCGAGCGCGGACATCAGCCGGCCGATGTGCTTGCCGACGACGATGTCGCCGACTCCGCTTTCGCGCAACTGCCCGTCCATGTCCTCGACGAACAGCTCGGTCAGCAGCGCGATCTCGGCGGCGCTCTCGCCGTCGCGCTCGAGCCGCAGCAGCACCAGCGAGAGGACCGCGGTGATCATGTCGAAGCGGCCGGCGACGCTGTCCATCGCGCCGCAGTCGGCATACCAGCCGCGCTCGCGCGAAATGGCGACGACGCGGTGCCACAGCGGGCGCAGCGCCTCGCGCGGGTCGGGGGCGGAGCGCAGCAGGCGGTCGAGGAGCTTCATCGGGTGCGGATCGTCCGTTCAGCGGTCATTCAATGCCCCGGGGCGAACACGCCGTTGCACAGCGGCGCGCCAGCCCCTAAGGCTCGCGCCGATATAGGCGTGACGCCCGGCAAGGCAATGCGGTCGGGATTTCTCGGAGACGGTCTCGAATGTTGAGGATGCATCGCAAGGCGGCACTGCTGGGCGCGCTGGCGCTCGTTTCGGGCTGCAGTACGATCACCGATCGTCGCGGCTACGTCGTCGACGAGACGCTGCTGCAGGCGATCCAGCCGGGCATCGACAACCGCGCTTCGGTCGAAGGCACGCTCGGGCAGCCGACTTTCGCCAGCCAGTTCGGCCAGCCGACCTGGTATTACGTTTCCAGCATCACCAAGCAGAAGCCGTTCGCCCCTCCGCGGATCGAACAGCATACCGTGCTCGCCGTCACGTTCGACCCGTCGGGCAACGTCGTTTCGGCCGAGCGGACGGGCATCGAACAAGTCGCGCGGATCGATCCTGACGGCGACGAAACGCCCACGCTCGGCCGCGAGCGGAACTTCCTGCAGGACCTGTTCGGCAACATCGGCCAGGTCGGCGCGGCCTTGCCGGGCGCGGGCCAGGGCGGTCAGTGACGCGTCGAACCTGAACGCTTCGATGCTTGAAGGGGCATTTGCCGTGCCCCATATGTCCGGACATGGACGGACATCCTGACAGCCACGGCGCCCCGCGCTGGCACGGCACCACCATCATCGGTGTGAGCAAGAACGGCAAGACCGTGATTGCCGGCGACGGCCAGGTCACGATGGGCAACACGGTGATGAAGCCCAATGCCCGCAAGGTCCGCCGGATCGGCGCGGACGGCAAGGTCATCGCCGGGTTCGCCGGCGCGACCGCCGACGCCTTCACCCTGTTCGAGCGGCTCGAGAAGAAGCTCGAGCAGTACTCCGGCCAGTTGCTGCGCGCCGCGGTCGAGCTGGCCAAGGACTGGCGGACCGACAAGTACCTCAGGAACCTCGAGGCGCTGATGATCGTCGCCGACAAGGACGTGATGCTGGTGCTGACCGGCAACGGCGACGTGCTCGAGCCCGAAGGCGGTATCGCCGCGATCGGCTCGGGCGGCAATTACGCGCTTTCCGCCGCCAAGGCGCTCGACGATTACGAGGACGATGCCGAAAAGATCGCCCGCCGCGCGATGGAAGTCGCCGCCGAAGTGTGCGTCTTCACCAACGACCGGGTGACGGTCGAGACTATCTAGCTCCCCTACCGCTTGCGGGAGGGGCCGGGGGTGAGCCTGAACAGTCACAGCGCCCACCCGGATCAGACCCACCCCTAACCCCTCCCGCAAGCGGGCGGGGGATTGAGGAAAGAATGAACGACAAGCTTACCCCGAAGGCGATCGTCGCCGCGCTGGACGAACACATCGTCGGCCAGGCCGATGCCAAGCGCGCGGTCGCGGTGGCGCTGAGGAACCGCTGGCGCCGCCAGCGCCTGCCCGAAGCGCTGCGCGACGAAGTGACGCCCAAGAACATCCTGATGATCGGGCCGACCGGCTGCGGCAAGACCGAGATCAGCCGGCGCCTCGCGAAGCTGGCCGACGCGCCGTTCGTCAAGGTCGAGGCGACCAAGTTCACCGAAGTCGGCTATGTCGGCCGCGACGTCGAGCAGATCGCCCGCGACCTGGCCGAGGACGCGGTCCGGCTGGAGAAGGACCGCCGCCGCGAGGCGGTGCGCGAAGCGGCCAGCAAGGCGGCGATGGACCGGCTGCTGAAAGCGCTGGTCGGCGAGCACGCCAGCGAGGCGACGCGCGAGAGCTTCCGCCAGCGCATCGTCGAAAACGCGATGAACGAGGTCGAGGTCGAGATCGAGGTCGAGGATTCGCCGTCGATGCCGATGGAGATCCCCGGCATGGGCGGCAACGTCGGGATGATCAACCTTTCCGAAATGATGGGCAAGGCGTTCGGCCGGCAGAACCTCAAGCGGCGCAAGCTCAAGGTCCCCGATGCGTGGGACAAGCTGGTCGACGAGGAAGCCGAGAAGCGCATGGACCACGACGACGTCGCCCGCGTCGCGCTGGCCAATGCCGAGACCAACGGCATCGTCTTCCTCGACGAGATCGACAAGATCGCGGTTTCCGACGTGCGCGGCGGCTCGGTCAGCCGCGAGGGCGTGCAGCGCGACCTCTTGCCGCTGATCGAAGGCACCACGGTCGCCACCAAGTACGGCCCGATGAAGACCGACCACGTGCTGTTCATCGCCAGCGGCGCGTTCCACCTCGCCAAGCCGAGCGACATGCTGCCCGAACTGCAGGGCCGTCTGCCGATCAGGGTCGAGCTCCACAGCCTGACCGAGGAGGACTTCGTCCGCATCCTCAGCGAGACCAAGGCCAACCTCGTCGAGCAGTACAAGGCGCTGATCGGGACCGAGGACGTCACGCTCGAAATCACCCCGGATGCGGTGCGCGAAGTGGCCAGGATCGCCGCGCTGGTCAACGAGACCCTCGAGAACATCGGCGCCCGCCGGTTGCAGACGGTGATGGAACGGCTGCTCGAGGAACTGAGCTTCGAGGCCGAGGACCGCAAGGGCGAGACGGTGACGGTCGACGCCGCCTATGTCCGCGACAAGCTGGCCAACCTCGCCGCCGACGCCGACCTCAGCAAGTATATCCTCTGACCAAGATCCTCCCTGTCCCCGCGCCCGCGGGGATGGGGAGGGGGACCGCGACGCCGCAGGTGTCGTGGTGGAGGGGCCGGCACGCCCCCGCCCCTCCGTCACCGCTCGCTGGCGCGAGCGGCGCCACCTCCCCATCCGGCTGCGCCGGACATGGAGGAATTCGTTGCCGAAACCTATGTGTTCGCCGTATGTTCCACCGACGCGAATCGGAGGAGGAACGGCCATGCCCAAGGGTGGATGCCATTGCGGGGCGATACGGTATTCGATCGACGGCGAGCTCAAGCACAGCGCCGTGTGCCACTGCGCCAGCTGCCGGCGCACGACCGGCGGACTGGCGACGGCCTGGGTCGGCTATCCGGGCGAGGGGCTGGCGGTCGAAGGGACGCCGCGGGCCTACAGCTCGTCAGAAGGAGTCGAGCGCCACTTCTGCCCGGCCTGCGGCACCAGCCTGTTCTATTTCAACGAGGCGGCGATGCCCGGCGTGGTCGATATCCTCACGGTGACGCTCGACGATCCCGAGAACTATGCGCCCGCGCTCCACGTGCAGATGGCCGACGCGCTGTCGTGGGAAGCCTCGCTCGAGGGATTGCCGAAGTTCGACCGGTTCCCCGGCTGATCAGCCGCACCAGGCGCACCACTCCCAGGCCGGCGGGCGGAAGGCGGTGATCACCCGGCCGCAGGCGATCACCCCGAACCAGGCGGCGAGCGAGACGCCGGCGAACATCCGCGCCGAAAGCGGCGGCATGGCGTCGGCCGGCAGCGTGCGCAGGCCGCGCGCGGCGGTCAGGTAGAACAGCGCCATGTTGGCCCCCGCCACGCCGAGCAGCAGCATCTTGACCTGCCAGGCCGGGTTGTAGAGGTACTGGTCGGGCGCGGTGACCACGAACATCAGTCCGCTCGCCGCGCTCAAGCCGAAACCGAGCACCCCGAACGGCACCAGCCGGTGCAGCGCGGGTAGCGGGATGCCCTTGACCAGCCCGAGCATCCTCAAGTCGAATGCGCCGACCGCGCCGACCAGCAGGACGAGGCCCGCAAAGTGGACGATCTCGGCGATCGGCCAGCCCCAGCGCGAATACATCAGGTCGAACACGCCGACATCGATCGCCCAGCCGACGATCGCCACGGGGTCGAAGATCGGATCGTGCGGCATCATTGCGGCGTTCTGACTCGCCGTATCCCCCTCCCCGGCGGGGAGGGGCTAGGGGCGGGGGAGAGCGGCGCTAGCCGCGCGTCCCAGCCATCGGCCTGGCACACCCCCACCCAACCCTCCCCCTCAAGGGGGAGGTCTAGCGAGCGGCCGAGAGAGCCGGTTGGGGTCATGAGGCGCTCAAGTCCGAAGTCAGCAGGATCGTGTTGGTGTAGAGCAGCAGCTTGCCGCAGGCGACGCCGGCGATCCACAGCAGCAGCGTGCCGCCGCCGAGCCACTTCGCCCGCGCCGGCAGGGCCTCGCCGCGCGCGGCCGGGGGGAACAACCGGCGCGCCGTGAGCCAGGTGAGCCAGGCCGCCCCGCCGAGGCAGGCGAACTTGAGCGCGAAGACCCAGTTGGTCAGCGCCTTGGCCGGGTAGCCGGCGAGCAGCCCGAGGCCCGAGACCACCGCCAGCGCCGCGCCCGCCTTCATATAGGGGAAGAAGCCGGCGAAGCGGTCGAGCCGCGCGCCCGCGGCAACCCCGAGCAACCGAAGCGAGACCGCCACGCCGCCGCCGACCAGCATCGCCATGCCCCAGGCATGCAGGATCAGGAGAACGAAATAGGCGTAGAAATCCTCCCGCACGAACACGGAAAGCCGCGTTTGCTCGATCCAGCTGAGCGCGTCCATCGCCTGCACCCCCGCGCGCGCCCTAGCATGCGCCCGCGAGCGATGGAAAGTCCGGCGCGGCGGCTACTGCGGGAGGTACCAGTATCCCTCGTGGCAGGCCTGGCAAGTGCCGTCGAACGAGAACACCAGCTCGCCGGTCGCGGCAAGGTCGCGCGCCGCGGCGGCATCGGCGATGGCGCGCGCCTGGCGCTCCATCTCGGCCGAATGCGCGCGGAAGCCGTCGGGATTGGCGTCGATCATCGCCTGGATCTGCTCGCGCGAGGCGACGCCTTCGGGCACCTTGCCTTCGACCAGGTCGGGCCCCGAGGCGCGGATCACCGGCGCTTCGGCCATGCGGTGGGCATAGGTCGCCAGCGATTGCGCCGCTTCGTGCAGCTTCGCCCAGGCGGCATCGTCCATCAATGCCGGGTCGAGCCCGCCGTCCTCGTTCATTGCGCCATTGCCGACGTCCCAGATGGCGAGCGCCGCCGGGTTGACGCCCTCGACCATCGCCGCGCGCACGTCGAGCATTTCGGCGTCGCCATCGGGCGCGGCCGAAGCGGCCTGCCAGCCCACGAACGCGGCCGCCGCGGCGAAGATGGCGATCGGTAGCTTGCGGTTCGGCATCGTTTTCCCTTTCGCCGTCACTTCGCCGGGTCGTCGCCGCCCGCCTGGCGGATCGATTCCACCAGCGCCTTCTGGTCGGGATACCAGAATTCGAGGTGGCAGCTCTCGCAGACCCCGTCGAGCTGGTCGACCAGCGGCGTCATCCGGGCCGCGTCACGTGCCTTTGCGGCGGCGGCGAGATCGGTCATATGCGCGGCGAGCACGCCGGCGAACTGGCGGAAGTCGTCCGGCCGCTCGTCGAGCAGCGCCTGGACCTTTTCCGAACTGGTGCCGCCCTCGACGTCCTCGTCGGCGATCTTCACGCCCGGTTTGACCAGCACGAGCGTCTTGAGGCTGGCAAGCTCGTTGGCGGCGTCGGCCACTGCTGTCGCGCGCAAGGCGATTTCGTCCCATTGCGCCTCGGTCAGCCTCGAAGCGTCGATCTGGGCATCGTTGTCGAGCGCCGGATTGGACAGCTCCCACACTTCGTCGGCATGGAGGTCGATCCGGTCCTTCATGATTTCATGGACGGTGGGCTCGGCGGGGGCTTCTTCCTTCTGTGAACATGCGGTCATCAGCGCCAGGATCGGGAGCAGCGGCATTACTCTCATGATCTCATCATCCTTCCCACCAGAGTCCTATCGGTTCGCGGGCGGGGAGTGCGTCGGCAATCGCTCCGGAACAAGTGAATTACGGTAACGCCGGCGCGACACCGCGTTACATGCTTATTCGGCAGCCTCCTCAAGCACCTCGCGCTCATGCGCCTGGCGCGCCCACATCTCTGCATACAAGCCGTCGAGTCGCAACAGCTCCCCGTGGCTGCCGTGCTCTACCAGCAGGCCTTCATGCATGACATAGATCAAATCGGAATCGGCGATGGTCGACAGCCGGTGCGCGATCGACAGGCTGGTGCGGCGCTTGGAGACCCGCCGCAGCGTGGCGAGGATGTCCTGTTCGGTGCGCGTGTCGAGCGCGCTGGTCGCTTCGTCGAGCAGCAGGATCGGCGGGTTCTTGACCAGCGTGCGGGCGATCGCCACGCGCTGCTTCTCGCCGCCCGAGAGCTTCAATCCGCGCTCGCCGACCTCGGTGTCGAAACCCAGCGGCAGCTTCTCGATGAACTTGAGGATCGCCGCCCCGCGCGCCGCCTCGATCACTTCCGCCTGGTCGGCCCCGTCGCGGCCATAGGCGATGTTGTAGCCGATCGTGTCGTTGAACAGCACGCTGTCCTGCGGGACGATGCCGATGTGCCGGCGGAGCGATTCCTGGGTGACTTCGCGGATGTCCTGCCCGTCGACCAGTATCCTCCCGCTCCACGGGTCGTAGAAGCGGAACAGCAGCCGGCCGATGGTCGACTTGCCCGCGCCCGACGGGCCGACCACGGCGACGTGCCCGCCCGCCGGGACTTCGAAGCTGAGGCCGTGGAGGATCTCGCGATTGCGGTCGTAGCCAAACACCACGTCCTCGAACACGATCGTCGGCCGCTTGACCACCAGCGCCGGCGCGCCGGGCGCGTCGCGCACTTCGATCTCGGTGTCGATCAGGCGGAACATCAGCGCCATGTCGATCAGTCCCTGGCGGATCGTGCGGTAGACCCAGCCGAGCATGTCGAGCGGGCGGAACAGCTGCATCAGGTAGGTGTTGATCAGCACCAGGTCGCCGGGCGTCAGCCGGCCCTTGCTCCAGCCCCACACGGTGAAGGCCATCGCCCCGCCCATCATCAGGTTCATGATCGTTGCCTGGGCGATGTTGAGCAGGCCGAGCGAATTCTCGCTCTTGATCGCGGCCTCGGCATAGGCGCGCATCGCGGCGCCGAAGCGCTGCTCCTCGCGCCCTTCGGCGCCGAAGTACTTCACCGTCTCGTAGTTGAGCAGCGAATCGACCGCGCGGGAAAGCGCCAGCCCGTCGAGGTCGTTCATCTGCGCGCGCAGCTTGGTGCGCCATTCGGTGATCACGCGGGTGAGCCAGATATAGCTGGCCACGGTCACCGCCGTCGCCGCGACCATTTCCCAGCCGAACTTGAAGTAGAATATCGCCGCCACCACGATCAGCTCGACCGCGGTCGGCAGGACGTTGAACAGCAGGAAGTAGATCATCGAGTTGATCGACTTGGTCCCGCGCTCGACGATCTTGGTGACCTCGCCCGTGCGGCGCGACAAGTGGAAGCGCAGCGACAGGCGGTGCAGGCGATGGAACACGTCCTCGGTCAGCTGGCGCACCGCGTCCTGCCCGACCCGCTCGAACACGATGTTGCGCACGTTGTCGAACGCGACCGTGGCGAAGCGGCCCGCGGCATAGGCGATGACCAGCGCCATCGCCACGGCCACCGCCGGTTCGCCCTCGGCGGCCATCGTGTCGACCGCCTTCGCATAGGCGAACGGGAGCGTCAGGACGACGATCTTGGCCAGCAGCACGAACAGCGAGGCGATCGCGATGCGCATGCGCAGGTCGGGCCGGCCGGCCGGCCACAGATAGGGCAGGAACCGGCGGATCGTGCCCCAGTCGGCCGGATCGCTGCGGTTGGTGGCCGGCTCCCGCGTGTCGCTCATCCGCGCCAAGTGGGCGCTCGCGCGCGCCTTGGCAATGGCGGCCGGGCTTCGGGCGGCGTCAGAATCCGCCCAGGCCGTGCATCAGGCTGGCGTTCGCCTCGCGCACGCCGCGCGGCAAGTCGAACAGGACCTTGCGGGTCTCGAAGTCGATCGCCACGCGGCGGAAGACCTTCAGTTCCTGCATCCCGAGCACCAGCGCCGGCTGGTCGGCGAGCCCCAGGGCATGGAACGGCGGCGAATCCGCGAACACGATCGGGAAGTTGCGCAGCTGCACGTTGCCCAACTCGAGGATGCGGCCCTCGCGCACCACGCCCATCAGCTGCTGGCCGTTGATGTCGGTCATCGACGTCTCGCCCAGCGCCCGCGAGCGCTGCAGCCGTTCGAGCAGTGCCATGTTGCCGATGCTGCCCTGCGCGCCGGTATCGACGATCACGGCGGTCTGGACGCCGTTGACCCGGGCATCGGTGATGATCAGCTGGCCGAGCTTGCGCCGCGCCTTGACGACGATTTCATAGCCCGCGTTGCCGCCCAGTTCCTTGGCATCGGCGACGAGGATCTCGTTCCGGCGGAAATCGAGCACCACGCGCTGCCCCTGCAGGCTGTCGAGGCCGAGGATCCCGTCGGCCCCGCCGATATTCTCGGCCGGGACCAGCGGCGCGGTGTAGATATGATAGCGCCTGCTGCCGAGCTCGAAATCGGGCACTTCGGTGGTCTCGATGTCGCGCCGGCTGGCCATGCCGACGAGGACCGCCGGGCGGCGGATGAACAGTTCGAGCTCGTCGGCGAGGGCGGTCGAGACGACGGTCGCCTGCGCGCCGGTGTCGATCATGAACTGATAGGGGCCCTTGCCCTTGATCGTGACCGGGACGGTGAGCCGCTGGTAGCTATCGGCCCCTATCGCCAGGGTTTCCGGGTTCGCCGGGTCGACCGGCAGGAGCGGATCGACGGCGGCGGTCGCGACGGAACTTGCCGCGATCGCCGAAAGGACGTGAAGCCAGCTCATATGACCCTCTCCCACGCACCCGTGAACGGCGGGGGCCGCGAAGGGCACGGCCGCGATGATACCACGCGGCCCGGATAACCACCATACGCGGCTCAGGCCGGGGCAGGGGTGCCTGGGGCCGGGCGCCGCCTCAGCACCAGGCCCGACAATTCGACCAACGTCTCACGCGAGAAGACGAACAGCAGCCCGGCGTAGGCGAGGCCGCCGAAGCCGATATCGAGCACCAGCCGCTGCCACGCCTCGAGCGTGCCCAGCCGGCGGTCGAGCGCCAGCACGAGCAGCGCCATCGCCATGCTCGCGGCGAGGCCCGGCGCGACCGCCGCGGCCAGTTGCCGCGCGGCGATGCCGAGCTTGCCGCGGGCCTGGACGAAGGTGACCAGCGGCACGAGCGGGAAGGCGAGCAGCCAGGCATAGGCGAGGCCCGTCGCGCCCCATTGCAGCCCGGCAACGAACGCCGCCGGCATCAGCAGCGCCCCGAACAGCGCCGAGCGCACGGTGATCCGCGTGTGCCCGAGCGCGTTGACCGCCGGCGCGAACAGGATGTGCAGCGTATAGGCCGGCATCGCGAAGGCGAGGATCGTCACCAGCCCGGCCATCGGCAGCCACTTGTGGCCGAGCACCACGCCGACCAGGTCGGCAGCCACTACCGACAGCCCGAAATAGAGCGGGCAGGTCAGCAGCATGATCAGCCGCACGGCCTTGAGGAACGCGGCCGCCAGTTGCGGCGGATCGTCCTGCATCCGCGAATAGGCCGGGAAGGCGACCTCGTTCAGCGGGGGAACGAACTTCGATGCGATCAGCGTCGTCAGGAACAGCGCCTCGGCATAGAGCCCGAGCTCGTGCGGCGAGAGGCTGCGCGCGGCGATGAAGGTGTCGGCCTGGGTCATCAGCGTCCAGAAGCACTGGCTGGCCAGCATCATCAGCCCGAAGTCGAACATCGATCGCGCGCCCGCAAAGCGGAAGCTCGGCCAGTAGCGGAAGCGCGCCGCGATCATCAGGCCGATGGCGCGGGTCCAGAACATCGCGATCGGCGCGTAGACCAGCGTCCACACCCCGAAACCGGCGAGCGCGCAGCCGAGGGCGACGCCGGCGGAAACCACCGTCGCGGTGATGTTGACGAGCGCCTGGCGGCGGAAGTCGAGCCGGCGCATCAGCAGCACTTCGGGCAGCGCGATAAACGGCGTTGCGAGGAAGATCAGCGCCTGTACCCGCAGGAGGTGGGCGACCTCGGGCTGGCGGTAATAGGCCGCCGCGGCCGGCGCGAGCGCCAGCTGGATCAGCGCGATCGCGCCGTTGACCAGGATCAGCATGCCGAAGGCCTGGCGGATCTTGTGCTCGTCGATCTCGCGCTCGCGGATCAGCGAGCCGGCGAAGCCGTAGCCGTTGAGGAAGTTGAGGAAAGCGAGGACCACCTGGGTCATCGCGAACAGGCCGTAGTCCGACGGGTCGAGGATGCGGATGACCGCGAGCGTCGATCCCCAGGCGACCAGCTGGGCGAGGATCTGGCTGCCCGACCGCCACATCACCGCGCGCTTGACGCTCGTGCCGATGGATTCGCTCATGGCGCCATCGACCCGGCCAGGCAGGCAACACCGCAGGCAGGCACGATCGCCGCGATCCGCGCGCGCGGGACATCGACGAAAGCAGGCGCGTTCATGCGCGCGGCATTAACCACGCGGCGATAAGATTTGGTTTAAGGCGGGGGCCCTTGGCCTTTCAGGGCATTCTGCGGTAGCTTCGTTTCCGGCACGGCCGATCCCGCCGGGAACAGGGGTTGTTGCACGTGTCACCGTAATTTGCGTAATTTGTCACAGAGTTGCAGGGTATCGAACTGATGTGTAGCCGAATTCCTGATATTCATGCTGCACCTCGGTTATGGGGTGCTGCGA